>Ga0181606_10005706_pt1 | contig 10239 bp, 7 predicted proteins | sample 041ome_10_FD_132994 | JGI IMG/M metagenome (GOLD analysis project Ga0181606, IMG submission 132994) | Coastal salt marsh microbial communities from the Groves Creek Marsh, Skidaway Island, Georgia - 041412US metaG (megahit assembly) | ecosystem: Environmental > Aquatic > Marine > Intertidal zone...
GCCGGTAACGGCGGCTGCGGCAACCATAACAGGGCTCATCAGCATGGTTCGACCGGTTGGACTGCCCTGACGACCCTTAAAATTTCGATTACTGGAACTAGCACAAAGCTGATCTCCAATTAATTTGTCTGGATTCATAGCGAGGCACATGGAGCACCCTGCCCCGCGCCACTCGAAGCCGGCTTCAATAAATACTTTATCAAGACCTTTTTCTACTGCCATTTGACTGACAATCTGAGAGCCGGGAACCACAATTGCCTTAATGCCTTCTTTTACTTTGTGACCAGGTAGGTGTTTGGCCACTTCTTCTAGGTCGGATAACCGTCCATTGGTACATGAGCCAAGAAAAGCCACATCGATGGGTGTGCCTTCCAACGGCGAACTCGGTTCGAGCTTCATGTATTCCAGGGCCTCGATCGTACCTGCCCTTTCATCTTCAGAGACAGAATCAGGTGAAGGAATAGATTCATTAACACCGATTGCCTGTCCTGGGTTAATTCCCCAAGTAACGGTGGGGGGGATATCTTCAGCAGCGATTTTGACGATATCGTCGTATTCGCAACCTTCATCTGATGAAAAGGACCTCCATTGCTCCACTGCCTTTTCCCAATCAGCATCCTTGGGTGCATAGGGACGCCCTTTGATATAATCGAAAGTAGTTTGGTCGGGATTTACATACCCTACTCTAGCTCCGCCCTCGATGGACATGTTGCACACGGTCATCCGTTCTTCCATGGTGAAACGGTCAAATACATCCCCAGCATATTCATATGCATACCCAGTTCCTCCATTAACTCCTAGTTTTCGGATAATGTGAAGGATGACATCCTTGGCATATACACCGGGTGCAAGGTTGCCGTTTACCTCTATTTGCCGGACTTTAAGTTTGCCCAAGGCCATGGTTTGGGTGGCGAGCAGATCGCGGACCTGGGAAGTGCCTATACCAAAGGCAATTGCCCCGAATGCACCGTGGGTGGAAGTGTGGGAATCCCCGCAGGCAATGGTCATGCCAGGTTGAGTAAGTCCTTGCTCAGGACCCACCACATGTACAATACCCTGCTTTCCTGTGGAAACATCAAAGAAAGTGACACCGAAATCCTCGCAGTTTTTACGGAGTTCCTTGATCATGGCATCAGCTAGTGGATCGGAATAAGGTTCGTTGCTTTCATTGGTAGGCACAATATGGTCAACCGTGGCAAAGGTCCGTTCGGGGTAGCGAACGGGGAGACCTTTTTCACGCAGCATTCCGAAAGCCTGCGGACTGGTCACCTCGTGGATTAAGTGACGCCCGACAAACAACTGGGTCTGTCCATTGCTCAAGGTTTTAACGGCATGGGAATCCCATACTTTCTCAAATAAACTTTTTTTACTCATTTTGATGATAACGGAGCACATTACTTGTACCAATCGAATCGAGCAAGATGGTAATCGGCAAAATTCGTGCAGAAAATGAGTTAACTATCGGCGGTAGGCTTTCGCTATGCGATTGGTCAGGTTGTTGGAAGAATCAATTGTGGATGTTTTATCGCCGTTTTGAACGTGAAGTTTGCGAAAATTCTCTGTATTTTCCGCCTGATGATCCAAAACATCCTTCACCAATGATTCTAATTCAGGAAAAGAATCGGTACTTTCTTCGACTAGGTTTTTGGCTGAAATTAAGAAGTCCAGACTTTCATCTTTTTTGACGAGGATATCCTGTATTGTAGAAAGGTCTTTGGCTGAAATCGCTTGGGTCTCGGCGTGTAAAACTTGGCTATGAAGCTGAAGTGCCCGGTTGAAAGTTTCCTTTACACTCACTACAGGATGAAAGAAAAGGAGTGCTAAGCTTGCAAAGAAATAGAACTCGATTGGCCAGATGGGGGTGGTTGGGAATCACCATCTGGATTCTGGGCTAACATTTCAGCCCACGCATCTCGTAATTCATTGATAACTTTGTCTGAGTGAGCAATAAGTTCGCTTTCCTTATTCAGATTAGCTTGCTGTAGATTATTTAAACAATAATCATAAAGTCTGTAAAGAGTTCCTGGTAGTTCTCCAGGCACGCTCATGTCAAGCGATGATTGTAACTCGGTTACAATATTTTGAGCCCTTATCAAATTATTGTTTATTCCTTCATTTCGTTTTGAGAAATCTGGCTCATCGAAGGCTTTCATGGCTGCGGCAGTAAACCTAAGGTAACCATCGAAGAGCATGAGAACTAGCTTCCCTGGACTTGCCGTTTGGACAGACTGAGTCTTGTAAGACTTAGCTATCTTTTCGTAGGACTGCATTAATGGGGAGCTTGAAAATTAAAGTTGATCCGTATCGATTAAACGCTCAGCAAGTACTTCGATGTTAGAATCAGATAACCAGCTTGGGTCATTTAGTAATTCCGCACCTCTGGCTAAGGCCTCTGGGCGAATCTCAGGAGAAGAAGCTGCAGCTGCCTTTACTAGAGAAGTAATGTCAGTGAGGGAGGAAGAAGGTTGGATGGTTTTATCAGCAGTTTCGATATGTTCTGCTGTATTCGCATCTCTCTTGCTCACCGACATAGGGTGAGATTGATAGGGGGAATTATTGCCAATAATGGGGTCCATTTGAGGTAAGATAAGCTTAAAGTGTGCCAGAAGTAACAGATTTGCAACCAGTTAATTATCGTGAAGGTAAAGACGAGAAAAGTGTATGAGCAACAAACTTTGTGAAGTTACGAGGAGAGTGCAGGACACTGCCAGTGGTTTTTAAAGATAAGGCACGTACATGAAAGCGATTTTGGTAAAGTTGTGCAGAGGCGATAACTGGTGCGTGGCCAGAATCAATTGTTTCATCCACCGCCCACATGAAATCTCCAGAATTCAAGTCAACCAACTTTGCTCGAATCCCCAAGGACAGAGGTTTGTAGGGTCGGAAGTTTTGAATATCCAAAAAAAGGACACCATTTGCCTGAGTTTCTGATTTGAGAAGAGTCAGGAAATTGTCGGGTAAGGAATCTGAGGAATTGATTCTTTCTTTACCGAAAAGTCTTTTGCAATCACGGGTCGAAAGTGGAACAGATTCGAATAAGCGTGCTTGGGATAATTCTTGCAGGAATAATTCGTCTGCATAATCCAGGAAAGTAACAGCACTCCCCTCGTAAAAACAAGGCATAACCACAACACGATTAAAGTAAACCGGCAAGCGTTCGATGGGGTAGATGTTTGAAACAGCAAAAGGTTCAACATTTTTGGTAACCTCATTTTTGGAAAAAGGATTACAACCTGTGAGCAGCGAGTAAACTCCACCTATCAGAAGTATTAACTTACTAAGATTTGCGGAGTGCATTATTTTTTATTAAGGAAACTATTCTGGAGAGTCTGCATTTGTGAATCCATCTTTGATTGCATTTCCTCCATTCGCATAAAACCTTCGCTAAGAATTCGCTCCCTAGATTCGAGATATTTATCGATGGATTCCATCTTTTCGTCAATTCGTTCGTTTCTGTTTTCAATACTGTCAAGAAAGGATTGGTAAGCCCCTTTGTAACCAAGGTCATCATCTCCTGAGATGAAATTTTGTATGTAATCATTCAGGGTGTATGTGATTCCCTGGTAGTCGCGACTGGATTGACTGATCGTATCGTAAGCGTCCTCAACAGGGAGTTCAGAAAAGAGAGCGAAAACTTTCTCGGGATTTGCCTCCAGTTCTTGCATCAAAAGAGAAGAGTCAGTTACTTTCAAATTATTTGAGCTGATTCCAAAATCTAAACCAATGTTAGAGAGACGAAAGACACTAAAACTGGGGGATGCCTCCTCCCACTCACTGCCATTCCATTCAAAATAAGCTGGTTTTCCAGTTTCACCCTGATTCAGAACCTTTACGATATATCCAGAATCACTTTCACCAAAGTTCATTTGATTGCTGATTTGAATAATGGCATCGTTACTAGAATTATTCGAGCCGATCGTTAGGTTCGAGCTATCAGAGGTTGATTGACTCTCAGAGTGAGGGTAAGAGGATCCGAACACGGACCTTCGAAGTTCAGACGCTAGGCGATTTATCTCTTGATTCCCGGTAAAGCGACTTGAGGTAACATTCTCCCCCGATTGATCCACACTTGTAAGACTCGCAATATAATCTTGGGCGTCATTAAACTCTGTCACAAATTTATCGATGGCCGATTTTGCTGCACCTGAATTTTTGCTGACGCTGAAATCAACAAGTGCACCGATAGACACATTGGCTACATCAAACGAGATACCTTCATAACCATGTTCGCTGGATGTGAAATTGGTGGAAGCACTATGAATTAGCTCACCCTCATTGATACGAATCGAGGAGTTTTCACCTAGTTCCGAAGGCATGGTTCGCGAAACTCCGGGAATTACTTGAAACCACTCATGGCTATCTGCATTAGGCTCTTCTGTCGGTGAATTTATGATTGCCTGCCAATAGGTGGTGAATCCACTAATTTCGTGACTTACTAAATCTCCCTTAGTGTAGCTGCTCGCCCCGTCATATACTGCGTCAATAGTGGAAGGGGGAGCTAATCCCATCAATTGGAGAAGATTCCCATTCCCATTGTTCGCGCTAGATATGCTGTCCCAGGCAGAGCTCTCATGCATGACTATTCCAATAGATCCAGATTGTTTATTCCGAACAACAAATCGGTCGCCAATAGGGTCGTAGAACATATGAACATTTCCATCGGAATTGTTAACGCGGTCAATTACATCAGAAAGACTATCATTATTCACATCGTAATCAATTCTTATGGTGCCCTCCCCTTCTCCGATGAAGAAGTTGCCCAGACCAGAAGTTAGACCATTAAAAGAAGTGGCAAAATTTGAACTTGCCAAAGAAACCGTCATGTCAATTGAACCGAGGGGAATCGTACTTTCTATTGCGCTAAGGGAATTGCTGCCTATAAGTTTAACAGCTTTGAGGAAGTTGGATGAGTCTGTGGACGAACCAAGTATGGTGAGGTTTGGTGAGTCAGGTGAAAGAGCTGTTGTATCCAATACAATTTTGTCCTTGTCTTCGTCGTACTTAAAAAAAACTCCTGAAGAGTCAGATTCAGGGTTCACTCCAGAAACGCCAGTCCCGCCTACTTCGCTATTTAATTTGTCCAATAGTTCTTGAAGCGATATGTCCAGGGAGCTTATCGTGAATGTCTTGCCCGCAACTGTAAATGTTCCTGTGGTGATGGATGTATGCAGTGCAAGATCTGACAAAGACTTAGTCGGGTCAATCTTTGCACTTAGTCTTGAGGAAGTGCGATTTTTTGAGGAAATCTCGGTTTGGCTGGCAAGAGATTCTACTTTGATGGAGAATTGCCCAGTTAATGCACCCACTGCCGCATTTGCCTTCAGTCCAGAAAGAGGATTTTTGATGTTTACGCTTCTACTGTCAAAAAGACCTTCATTTTGAAGAGCAGATGCTGCGTTTTGGAGTGTTGTGAGTTGACTTTTAAGAGTTCCTAAATCTGAGATCTTGGCTGCATTTTCCTGTTTTTCTCTTTCGAGTCTTTGCTTAGGGATAGCCTCCAATTCCAAAAGCTTTTCTACAATAGGCTGCCAATCCATGCCGGAGGCTAAACCAGTTAATCTCAGATCTGATCCCATGTTTGTTTATTGTGAAAAGTTTCCGCGGCGAATTATCTCGATTGTAGAGCATGAATCATGCCACTGGGCTTTTCAAGTAATGTCTACTGTGGAGTTTTGGGGTAATTTTTTATCGAGCATCGATAGGAACCAATGCAGTCCTTCGCTTATAGCCCAAAAGTACTCTTTGTTTTTTTGGAGAGCTGTCCAATTTTTATTGGAGAATTCAATTTCTCTGGAAATTCGCTTATAAATTGCCAATTCAGATTTAGTTTTCCCATCTAGAATGCATTTCCAGAACAAGGGATTGGAGTCTATGAGACGATTAACTTTGGAGGCATTCTTGACTAGGTCTGTGACTTTTTTGTTTTCAGAGTAGTTTGTGCCTGAAAACTTCTCCGGAAGGAGTTCGCTCTCAATCGCCATAGACAGGCATAATTCGAGTAGGTTTTCCGCAAAATTCCGCAGCGGTTTAAGGGATTCGACTAAGTTGGAATGAGGACTTTCATGCTTGAGCAATTGATCGAGCTTTTCTGTGAAGACTTTGCTGGACCTTGAGTTTTTTGCCCATGATGAAGCCTCTTGGTAATCCATGTAAGGTGCTCCATCTATTTTGACTCCCGTTCGCGCTAAATTTCTGTATTCAACATGAGGATTCTCAGCGATAAATTTTTCAAAAGTTTTTAAATATACGAATAATCTACCTTCGACCAAAACTTTTTCCTGCGTGTTACCAGGTAAGAGTTGCCCTTTTTTATTATCAGTGAAATGAGAGCCAGAGTCAGCATAAGCAGAATCATCAGTATAATACTTCCCGTCATCCCGGATACACATATCCTGTCCCACGAAGAACACTTTTTTGCATCCAAGCACTTTTGATATGTCCAGAACACAACCAGAAACCGTACCTTGTTCAATAATGGGAGTTCCGGGTTTCTGTCCCCATTGTGACTTTAAAATCTCCACTATGGGATTTACATTGAGCCAGGAGATGATTCTACCCGAAAATCTACGGACAATTTCCGGATATGCACTGTAAGGACAAGCAAGGGGCACATGATCGAGACGAACATTTTGAAATCCGGCAAGAGTTGGACTCATCGGGTCGGCAGTGACAACAAGATGGGGTCTTATTCCAGAATTAATCAGTTTTCTGTAGGGAGAGTTAGATGCAACGATAATTGCTCGATTTTGCATCTCTTTGAGGAAATCAATAGATTCATCAAGTGATGGTCCCGCCCCAATTAAAATAAAGGGAATATCTTCAAACTGCCCAGCCAACTCACCGATATCAGGTGATTTTGCCATATGCGCCAAGTTTTCAATCGTATTTTCTTGTAAATTCACCCCTGTCCTCAAGTTGACCTCCATTAAAGGTCTAATAACCAAGTATTGCCGGACTAATTCATTTCGAACAAGGTCATAGTAGCTTTCATCAGTGCTGTGAAATGGCGAGAAAACAATACTGTTCACATCAAAAATGTTGAGCATTGCAGCACCCTGAATGTCTTTAAAAAATAGATCATCAAAAGTGCCCGTGCCGAGCATGAAACGGTCATTTTTGAGGATATCAGAAACATCATACCTCGCAAAGGTCTCTCGAAGGAATGAGGGTTCTTTTTCAACAACAATAAAGTTGGTCCCTCCAGATGTATTATTCATGAAGTACCGAATATGAGAACCATCCCCAAACCCTGTAATCGCATAAAGAGATTCTGACTGCATTCTGAGGTTTTCAAACCATCTTTTGATCAGTGCATCTTTCTTATGACTACCATAGGCTGGATAGGGATTGCCTGCTTTTCGTACCATAAGTTGAGGTGGAGACTGAGAGTCGTCGTATTCGTAGTGCTGGGAATTAATTCCAGCAGTTTGTATGATGCGGCTGAGGACAACCGGGAATCTTTGTTGAAGAACTTTTAGGTTAGCTTCAAGCATTTGAGTTTTCGGCTGATTTTGCTGGTGGTGGAACCAAGTTTTCCAGATGGGGGATCACATCCTCTCTGAAAAACTTTGAAATTCTCTTAACCAAAGGAACAAACCGTATGGTAATTAGATCTGACAAGCCAGCCGGGTCTCCGTCTTCAAAACTTTTAAGCATCGAAGAAAGGATCTCCCCTTGGAGGGAGGCGAGATTTTTAATACCATCTGACCAGGGTGGTGAGTAAGTATTGGCATAGGGAGAAACATTATCAATAAGATCAGCAAATGGTTGAATTTTCTCAATCAAGCTATCCATCCTTTTGAATACTTCAGACCAGGGCGTATTTAAAATGTTGCGAGAATAAGCATCAATCTGAGCACAGAGGTTGTCGATTAACTGGAGGTTTTCTTTAGCTAGTCGAAGCGTAATCTCATGATGAGACATACTTTTGGCTTTTATTTCATCGAAACTTGACGGAAATACAGTGCCTGTCAGGGCGTCCTCTCCATCAACAGTGTATTCAATAACTGCCCTGCCCTGCTCTGCGAGGGCTCCCATCATCAATTCATAGATTCGCTTTGGATCGGTTGGCATCCCATCCTCAAATATCACTTCTTCATTATCTGCCCATACTTTTGGCATGTGTGAGTTTATTATACATTTAGTGGCGAGGATCAAATACAAAGCTAGGGACGATATTGAGTTAGCATTTTACTCAAGATGCTTTCCGTTGAGGAACATTTTTAAACTGTATTTTCCTCTTCAAGCCTCAAGATGAAATTTTTATTTTATTTTTTATAACTCTTATAGTCAGCGACATGCGTAATAATAAATATTTTTTTTTATAAAAATTCTAAAGTATTCATTGGTCGTGTCGATTATCCTAAGCGTCGGAGACAAGGAGGTCGACGATAAGGGACTCGAAACCCTTTCCAAAAATTCGAATCAGGTATCAAGGATGATGCCTAACTACAAAGTCAAGGAGGACATTCAGTGAGTATTATAATCAATTCTAATTTAGCGACTTCTCAATCGTCGCTCAGCCTAAAAAGGGCAAGTGAAAGGCTATCTAAAAGCCTTCAACGCATATCAAGTGGTAATCGAATCGTAAGCCCGTCCGAAGATGCTGGTGGTCTCGCCGTTGCCATGAAGTTAGAGAGCAGCCTGCGTCGTGCTACCGCCACGATGAATAACACCCAAAATGGGTTATCATTCCTTCAGATGCAAGACGGTGCATTAAAAGTTGCTGGCGAGATCGTTGATCGCATGGCTGAATTAAAATCTTTTTACAACGATGTTTCGAAAAACTCCGAGGATCGCGAGAACTACAATTATGAGTTTAAGGAACTCCAGAAAGAACTCGCCTCTTTAAAATCACAAAAATTTAATGGGGTTTCTCTTTTTGCCACGGATGCCAACGCCGCCGGTATTAATATAATGACTTCGGACGACGGGTTGGGCGATCCAATAGAATTGTCAAGGACCGGATTATTTGAGAACTTAAAGTCCAAATTCGGTGCCGATGGTAAATTGAATACTGGTTCTTCCGGTGAATACCGTCAGCTTGTTGGGAACTACTCCGTAGACGGTGGAGTCAATGATGCAAACCCCGGGTACACTACTCGCGATTACAGTGAGGGCGATGTAGTTTACCGCAATAATGGGTCTTCAGCAGATTCAGGCTATTTCATGGCTTTAAAGGATCTAGTATCTGGTATGAAAATTGAGGACACTGGCGACATGACCTCAAGCTGGATTAGAATTGCTGATGGTTCGGGTAACGGTTTTTCGGAGGCCTATCCAGATGCCCCAACATACGATATGAATAATTTGCGCTTTAACGCACAAGGCAAGCCAATGGCCTACCTCAAGGGTGACACCATCAAAGTGCAAGCCCATTGGGACGATGCAAATAGTTTTATCTTCCTGAAAGCAGAGAATGATGTGCCTCAGAACATATTAATTGATGAGCTTTTACTAAATGGCATCGGTCAAGGAAGGTACTTTGATTATGTTGGTCTCAATCAAACAAGTGATGGGGATGGAAACCCAACCAATCAGTTTAGAAAACCTAATTCCAAGTACGCATCCCCGCTTGACTGGGATAAAGGTACTGATGATAAAGATTCAACCGCACTATACTCTGTTCTAGTAAACGGCAAAGACACGATTTCAACACCGTCCTTTGTCGAGGATAATGGGAATATCTACAGCCCCCTTCAATCTGATTGGAAAATTAAAGATTGGGATCCTCAAAACCCACTTTTAGAAGCTGGAGACCTCGTCCTTGATTCTTCCAAATCAGAGGATGATAAAGGTTTTCTTTTTAAGCTAAGTGATAATGTCAAAGGTGCCTTTGTCTCGGGTGCAGAATATGAAGCAGGTGATTTTGTCCTGCATCGAGGTGATTGGAGTAAAACCGCGTTGTCAGGAGTTGTTGAAGAGGGTGATGATGGGAAACTTTACACCAATGCCATAAGGTCATCATTTCCGACTGATGGCTCATTTAAGGAGGGTGATGTTTATGCAAAAGATGGCTCTTTTTATCGCATCCAAAATGGGATTGAATTATCTCCTTCCATTGTTCTCGAAGAAGGGAAATTTCACCAGGTGGTTGCAGAGGAACCACGCGAGTTATCGGTAATTGATGATCTAGATTTTCTTATCGATCCTGAAATTGGGGGCGCTACTAAATTAGAAGAGGAATTAGGCTCGGCTCAAGTGGATAGCCCCTTTTGGGTTCAGTTATCAGATGTCTCA
>Ga0181606_10005712_pt1 | contig 10235 bp, 5 predicted proteins | sample 041ome_10_FD_132994 | JGI IMG/M metagenome (GOLD analysis project Ga0181606, IMG submission 132994) | Coastal salt marsh microbial communities from the Groves Creek Marsh, Skidaway Island, Georgia - 041412US metaG (megahit assembly) | ecosystem: Environmental > Aquatic > Marine > Intertidal zone...
AAGTTTTGAAGTTGTTAGTCAAAATGATTCTATGGAGAAAATAAGAAGTGGTGTTAATGCTGGTAAATTTATAGGATTTGATCCATTAACAAGAACTGTCAGTTCAAGAGGTATAAGTTTTTTAGATGTTTATAGTTCAATGAAACATGGAAATGATAAACCTAATGCTTCAGATGTAAAAAATAGAGCAGGTGAAAGCATATATGAAGCTTTTGATTCGCACAAAGTTGTTAATATTGTTGGCACAGCAAGAAAATATAGTGAGTATATTAAAGCAAAAGACCCAACTTCATTGACTTTTGTTGAAGATTATGAAAATCAAATACTACAAAGAAAAGCTATACTAAAACATTTAATGTCTAAACGATTAAAATTTGTCATGCCAGGTAATTTTCAATTATCATCTGGTTTTAATGTTAATGTTATGATTCCAGAACTAGGACTGCAAGAATCAAATGTATCAGAAGAAGATAAAACATTAAGTGGTCGCCATTTGATTGTTAATTCAAGGCAAATTATTACATTTGATAAACACGAAACAATTATTGAAGTAGCATCAACATCAACAAATCAAGAATTTATTGCATCTGATAATCCAAATCAAACAGCTGCAATACAAGAATATTAATATGGAAAATCAAGATAAAAAGAACTTTGCTGGTAAAAACGGATTCACTTGGTGGGTTGGTATTGTAGAAGATAGAAAAGACCCAATCAAACTTGGCCGTTGTCGTGTTCGTTGTGTTGGTTGGCACGCTGATGACAAAATGCGACTACCGACAAAAGATTTACCGTGGGCAACTCCTTCTTTTCCTTTAAACAATACAAATACATATGCACCTAAAGAGGGAGACATGGTTTTTGGTTTCTTTGTTGATGGAGAAAACGCACAAGAGCCAGTAATGTTGGGTGTGTTACCTAATATTCCATTGTTTACAGCTGATAGACAGAAAGCTTACAATGACCCACGAACACAGGAACAATTAGATTTATCTCCATTAAAACCAAATGAAACCGCTAACAATTATCCAAGATATTTGGATGAACCAACAACATCTCGTTTGGCAAGAAATGATTCCGATTTTGTAAGTCCAATACTTACAACAAAACAAACAAACAAAGCAACAAGAGTTGAACCTGATTCATATTATAATGCACAATATCCATATAATAATGTATACGAATCTGAATCTGGTCATGCACTAGAATTTGATGATACAAAAGACAATGAAAGAATTCATATGTATCACCGTTCCGGTTCTTATGTTGAGTTTGGGCCTTTAGGTGACCGATCAGAAAGAATACAAAGAGATAGATTCAGTGTTACTGTAAGAAATGATAATGTTTATATTCAAGGAACAGCAAATATCTTTGTTGATGGTGATGTAAATTGGAAAGTTGGTGGTGATTTCAACCTCACTGTTGGTGGCAAAATGAATGTAAGTGCAGGTTCTAAAACAGAAACAATTAAAGGTGTATCAAACATAAGATACAATGGAGACCATTATCGTTGGTATGGTTCAAACTTTTATGACAGAAGACAATCGGGTAAAGTGGATCACAGTTGTCCATCTGATGTAAGAACAGGAGCAATTTCTTGTGATACTGTTGAATCCGCTACCGAGGTAGAATAAATAGAACATGGCAACCGTAAATATAGACACAAATAGAACCTTTAAAGACTTGGATTTGAATTTCAATATTCATCCGGTGAGGAAGGATATTAACACTCATAGCAATGAATATGCTATTGTCAATTCTATTAAAAATCTTGTATTGACAAACCATTATGAAAGACCATTTCAACCAAACATTGGAAGTAATATAAGACAATTATTGTTTGATAATTTAGATGCGGTAACAGCAGCTGGTATTCAAAGAGAAATAGAAGAAACAATTAATAACTTTGAACCTCGTGCAGGCATATCAAATGTGAATGTAGTAGCTGCACCTGACGAAAATGGATATAAAGTAGAACTGGAGTTTTTTGTATTGAACAATACTTCACCAGTTACAATTAACTTTTTCTTAGAGAGAATTAGATAAAAATGGCAGACAGACTAAGAATAACGGAACTTGATTTTGATACCATCAAAGCCAATTTAAAAGGTTTTTTAAATCAACAATCAACATTTACAGATTATGACTTTGATGGTTCAGGTCTTTCAATACTATTAGATATTTTAGCGTATAATACACATTATAATGCTTACTATCTAAACATGGTAGCTAATGAAGCATTTTTAGATACCGCTTTGTTGAGAGATTCTGCCGTTTCTCATGCAAAGACTTTAGGTTATACACCTTATTCTAATCGTTCATCTGTTGCGACTATTAATTTTGAAGCAACATCATCATCAAGTAATACTGGTACTTTAACATTACCTGCTGGTTTTTCATTCTTATCAGAATCAATTGATAATAAATCATATAACTTTATTGTTTTAGATGATACAACAGTTACAAAAGCTAATTCAACATATCTATTTGAAAATCTTTCATTATATGAAGGCCAATATGTAACTTATATTTTTAACTATAATGAATCAGCTAATCCAAAAGCGGTATTTACTATACCTGATAGTAGCATTGACACAACAACAATTAGTGTTACTGTTCAACAATCATCAAGTAATACTTCCACAACAACTTATAATAAAGTAACAGAGGTTTTGGATGTTGGACCAACCTCAGAAGTATTCTTTTTACAAGAAGAAAGAAATGGCCGATATCAAATTTATTTTGGTAATGATGCTGTTGGTAAAAAATTACCCGATGGTGCAGTTATTAATGTAAATTATGTTGTTACGAATGGTTCAATTGCCAACAAAGCTAATAACTTCGTAGCGACATCATCAATTTCAGATTCATTATCAGAATCATTATCAACATTTACAGTATCACCAATCAGTGCGGCTGCTGGTGGTGCAGAAAGAGAAACGGTTGATAATATTAAATTCTCAGCGGCTGCTCAGTTCTCATCACAAAATCGTTTAGTTTCATACAAAGATTATGAATCATATATCTTAGCAAACTATCCAAATATCTCATCAATTTCTGTTTGGGGTGGAGAAGAAAATGACCCACCAGTTTATGGCAAAGTATTCATCTCTATGAAACCAAAAGATAATTATTATATTTCGGAAACAGAAAAAGCAAGAATTGTGGATGAGATTGTAAAACCAAAAGCCATTATAGCTGTTTCTGCTGAAATATTGGATCCAGAATATCTATATCTTATTGTTGAAGCTGATGTAGAATATGATAATAAAAAAACAACACTGTCTGAGACTGCTTTAAAAACAGCTATACGAAATGCTATTCTTTCATACAGAAATACTAATTTAAATAAATTTGATGCTAGATATGTTCATTCAAAAATTGAAGGTGATATTGATGCGGTGGAAAGAAACGCAATTATTGGTTGTGAAACAATTGTAAGAGCTCAAAAAAGATTCACACCAACTTTAAATTCTTCATTAAGTTACACTATTGATTATAATATTCCTTTACATCGTGGAACAATTACCAATCGTTTAACATCAACCGAATTTGATGTATTAGATTCTGGTGGAACAAGAAGAACAGTTATTTTAGAAGAAATTGGACAATCATATTCTGGTATTGCTTCTATTTCTGTAACAAATCCTGGTACAGGTTATACAACAGCACCAACCGTAACAATTACTGGTGATGGTTCAGGCGCTACTGCTACAGCAACAATTGTCAATGGTGCAGTAGAATCAATTACAATTACCAATCGAGGTATTGATTATACTCGTGCCCTTGTGACTATTTCTGGTGGTAATGGTTATGGTGCAACAGGTACGGCTGTGATTGATGCAAGAACGGGTGCATTAAGAACAATTTACTACGATAGTAATGCTGAAAGACAAATTGTGGATTCAACCGCTGGTGAAGTTAATTACGACACAGGAAGAATTACAATTAATGACATTAATATACTATCTGTCGGCGCTTCAGATGGTCAAATTAGATTAACAATTGAAGCTGATGAAGGATCCATTGAAACTGATAAAAATACAATTATTACAATTGATGAAACAGATACCTCATCAATTGTTACAAATTTGACTAAAGTAACTTAATGGCACATTCTGATAAATTAACATCTCTATTAATTAATAGACAAGTTCCTGAATTTGTTCGGGAAGAATATCCCCTATTCATCTCTTTCCTAGAAGCCTATTATGAATACCTTGAAAACAAACAAGGGTCTCAACTTAATGATTTAACAACACAATCAAAATTATTAAAATATGCTTCGGATGTGGATCATTCTATTTCTGAATTTGAAACGAGTTTCTTTAATACCTATGCTGATTTATTACCAAGAGATGTAGCGGTCAATAAAGAGTTTCTCATTAAAAATGTTTTACCTTTATATCTTGCAAAAGGTAATGAGAAATCATTTAAACTTTTATTCAGAATGTTGTATAATGATGAAGTTGATATACTTCTACCTAAAAATAATGTTCTTCGTGCTTCTGACGGTAAATGGACCATTGATAACATTCTTAAAATTGAAACAGATATACGAAGTGTTTATACAGCAGATGGTTCAACAAAAGTATTCAAACTAGCACAACCTGCAGCTGCAAGTGAAATAACCGTTTATGTTGATGGCACCGAAAAAACAGTTGATACTGATTATTATATTCGTAAAGAAACAAATAAATTAGTATTTCATACAGCACCAGCTGATACATTAGAGATCAAAGTTGTTTATTCTAATTTTGATATTGGTTTATTAACTAATCGTAAAGTTACAGGTGTTACATCTGGCGCTACTGCTTTAATTGAACGAGCAGTAAAAAGAATTATTACAGATACACTCAATCTTGGTTTTCCATTTCAGTTATTCATTAATAGTAAAACACTAACAGGTTCTTTTGACCAAGGTGAAGAAGTTACAACAGATATTGTTACATCTGACGGAACATTAGTTACACTTAAGGCTGATACTTTCTCTATTGTTAATCAAATCAATGTGATTAATGGTGGTGCAAGTTATAATGTTGGTGACCCCGTTATACTTACGGGTGGCGGCGCTTCAGTTCAAGGTGCAGCTGTTATTGATGATATTGTTGAAGGTTATATTGATGGTATTGTTGTGGGTTATGGTGGTGCTGGATTCTCTGACGGTAGTGATGTTATTGTATCTGGTATTGCGCCTCTTGTTTTAGATTTAGCTGTTGATGGTGTTGATACAACGGGTGTTGCAAATTCAACACAAAACACATACTTTGTCAATAGTGATGTTATTGAAGATTATTTAACTGTTAATATTTCAGATGCAGACTATGGTTTTCCAGCAACAGTCATTCCTGCTGGTGAAAATGTCAATACAGTTATTGCTGATGCTTTAACAGATTTAGAAATGAATAACTTGGGTCCAATCACTAATGTAATTGTATTATTTTCAAATACAGAGGTTTCAGTTTCACCAGATTTAGACGCTTATGGTGCAACATACACCGCAGGCAATTCAACATTCAGTATTCGTAATTTTGAATCTATTGGAAGAATAAAAATTAATGACGGTGGTGCAGACTATAATGTTGGTGATGAAATTGTCTTTACAAATCCATCAGGCACACATGGTCAAGGTGCAGCTGCGGCCGTTAAAGCAACCGATGCTAATGGTGCTATAACACAAATTGAAATTCAACCACATCGTGTCACAGGTAATGTCAGTATTATAAACAACACCGCAGAAATTGTTGGTACAGGCACAAACTTTGGTACAGATATTCGTGTTGGTGATAAAATTATTGTAATGAATGAAACAAGATATATCAATGCAATTTCAAACACAACACACGCTAATGTTAATGTTAATTTTGAATTTACTGATTTGTTGATATATGCAAACAATAAACATTTAGGAAGATATGGTGTTTATCCTATTGGTGGCCAAAGATATGATGCTAATAATTTACCAACACTTACAATTGAAACTGATGCAGGAACAGATGCAAATATTGAAGTATCAGCACTTATGTCAGATAATGAAACATTAACACCATACATTGGTAATGTTCAACCAGGTGAAATTATTTCAATTAAAGTTGTTGATGGCGGTTCAGGTTATCAATATATTCCACAAGTAGATTTAACCGGACACGGAAACGGAAACGCAACAGCAAATGCTGAGATTGAAACTGTATATCAAACATTCCCAGGTCGTTGGACATCATCCGATTCTATTCTTTCTACACCTGAAAGAAGATTACAAGGTTCTGATTATTATGTAGATTACTCATATGTAACTTCTTCATTAACAGAATTTACAAAATACAAAACAATATTAAAAGACTTATTACATCCAGCTGGTTATGTTGGTTATGCTGATTTGAACAAAAAAGGAAATGTTGTTCCTCCAACAATCACATATTCAACAACAACAGAAACCACATTACCTGGTACCGTAAATGTAGCAAACGCTTCAATCTATGTAACAGGCACAAATACTTACTTTAATATTGCAAATACAAATGGAATAATTTCAATTGGTTCTAATATAGCCGTTAATGGTATAATTAGAACAGTTGATTCAATTATTAGTAATACTAACCTTACAGTTACAAGTGCATATACATCCTCTGCTAATGCACAAACTGTTATAATACTTGCATAAATAAAAGACTATGACATCAATTGTAAAGAAAAAAACAGGTTATCAAAACGCTAAACTTTGGCGTGATTCTCAACAAACAACAAGTAATACGGATCCAGTATTATACATTTTTGTTGGTAATCATGTTGCATATGCAAATGAAGCTTCACCCGATTCTATTGTAGATACTGTTGCTGAAGAAAAATCTACATGGGATAATATGTTTGCTGGTAAAAAACTCACCGGTGGTGATTTAGAACTTGTTGTTCCAAGAGTTAATTGGACAGCAAATGCAGTGTATCAACAATATGATGATACTGTGGATGCTAATACACAAGTTCAAGCAAACACAACAGCTGGTGTTGAACCCATGTATATCATCACAACCGACAGAAATGTCTATAAGTGTATTTCAAACAACACTTCAGCAAATTCAACCGTAGAACCAACGGGTGATTATACATCATCAAATGGTAACATCGCTACTGCTGATGGTTATTTGTGGAAATATATGTATAATGTTAAACCATCAAACAAGTTTTTAACATCTGATTGGATTCCTGTACCTACTACAACAACACAATTAGATTATGGTATGAATGACACCGGCGTTATTGATGGTGAGTTACAAACAATTGTTGTTACAACAGCCGGTTCTGGATATTATAACAGTATTGTAACTGTTGATGCTTTTGCAGCTGGTTGCACAATTCTTACTTTAGCAAATACAACTAATGTAGCTGCAAATATGTCTGTAACAGGAACGGGTGTATTTACAGATTCATACATTTCAAGTATTGATACGCCAAATAATAAAATTACATTATCAACAGCTGTTACATCAAGTGGTGGCGGTTCTGGTAATAACATTACAATTTCTACACGAGTTTATATTGATGGTGATGGAACTGGTGCAGTAGCAACAGCGGGATTATCAAGTGGTAATGTTGCAAATGTAACCATCACAACCATTGGTACAGGATATTCAAGAGCAAACGCATTTATTTACGGTTCAGGTACAGGTGCAAATACTCGTGTTGTTCTTTCGCCAAAATATGGACACGCATTTAATCCAGCTAGAGATTTAGCAACAACAAATGTTATGTGTGTTACAAGATTGGGTGAAATTGATACAACAGAAGGTGGTTTAATTTCTGCAAATACTTCATTTAGACAGTATGGATTGTTGATTAATCCGCATAAATACAGTAATACATCGGCTGTTACACACAGCACAGCTAACTCGGTAATTAGACAAGCAACCGTTGTATCATTAATTGCTGGTTCTACATATACTCTTAATGAATATGTGTATCAAGGAACTTCACCAACTAATGCAATATTTTATGGTTACTTAAATTATCAAGAATCAAATACCGTGTGGCTAACAAAAGTAAAAGGAACATTTACATCAGGTCTTTCTTTAATAGGTCAGACTTCAGGTGTTTCAAGGACAGCAATTGCTAAAACAAATCCAGAATTTCAACCTTATTCTGGTGATGTAATTTATACAGAAAATGCAGTCAAGACGGACAGAACAGAAGGTCAGGCTGAGAATATTAAATTAGTTATAAAATTTTAGAGGAACTAAATGAGTATTGATACCAATTTTAATGTGAATCCTTATTATGATGATTATGATGAGGATAAAAAGTTTCTTAGAATGTTGTTCAAACCTGGCTATGCAGTTCAGGCTCGTGAATTAACCCAAGCACAAACAATCCTACAAAAACAAATTGAAAGATTTGGTAACCATGTATTTAAAAATGGTTCAGTTGTTACTGGTGGTTCTACTTTCTTACAAGATGTTACATATCTTAAACTAGATTCTGATTATGCAGGTTCAACCGTTACTGCCAATAATTTTGTTGGTGCTTCTATTGTTGACAATATTTCTGTTCCAACAAAACGAGCAGAAGTCATTAAAGTTTATGATGCTGATGCTGGAACCGGTGATCCAAAAACTCTTTTAGTTAAACAAATTTATGGTGACGCTTTTGTTGCTGGTGATACGGTTTTAACTTATGAATCTTCAACAACTTCAGCAAACATTGCTACTTCTGGTGTAGGAACAGGTCAGATATTTTCTATAAATGAGGGTGTATTCTATTATGATGGATTCTTCATTAAAAATGATGCACAAACAATTGCTACATCAAAATACAGTAACACAACAGCAAATGCAAAAATTGGATTTGAGATTACAGAATCAACAGTAGCTTCAAGCTCAGATACATCATTATTAGACCCAGCACAAGATGCTTCAAACTATCAAGCACCAGGTGCAGACCGATTTAAAATTGAATTAACACTTTCTACTCGTTCATTAACATCAACAGATACAACACAATTTATTGAACTTGCTCGTGTTGAAAATGGTGTTTTAACAAGAGCGTATAGAACACCAATTTATTCCGTATTAGAAGATACGCTTGCAAGAAGAACATACGATGAATCTGGTAACTATACAGTAAGACCATTTAAGTTATCTTTAGAAACAAATTCAGCAAACACTGCTAATTTAGATATAACACTCTCACCAGGTAAAGCATATGTGTTTGGTTATGAATATGAAACAATTTCACCAACAACACTAACGATTGAAAAACCAAGAGACACGGAAGCTGTTCAAAATAAAAGGTTAACTGGTGATTATGGTAATTTTGTTTATACAACAAATCATGTTGGTTCACAAGCAATTAATGATTTATCAACGATAGATTTACACTGTGTTAATTCAGCATCGATTAATGTAACTTCAACAGCTACAATATCAAATACAAAAATAGGTACAGCAAGAGTTATTTCATTATCATATGATACCTCTTCAAATACTTCAGATTCATCAACATATACTTACAAATCATTCTTGTTTGATGTTTCTGTAAATAGTTCAGTTACAGGAAATGTTAATGTTGCTACTAGCACAACGGTTACAATTGGTAACACAGGCGCTGGTGAAATATTCTCCAGTATAGAAGATGCTTATATTGGTGCAACACTGAGTATCACAACTGGACCAGGTTCAAATGAATCACCAAAAAGAATTACAGATTTTAATGCAACAACACAGACATTAACATTAGCTGATTCGTTTATTACAACACCTAACACAACATCTCAATTTTCTATTGACTTTGAAATAAGTGAACTAGAAAGTTTAGCTACATTCTCAGGAACAACAGTAGTTAATTCATCCGATGTTGAAACAAGGTCTAAAGATTTAGCATCAACATATAATGATACATTTATAACCGATTCGGAATATCAACCGCCAATTATTTCTTTAGGTGAAAGATATATTGCTGATGGAACAATTTCAGACTTTTCGTTCTCATATAAACGATTATATGAAAGTCAAACTTTTGTTGCATCCGAATCTCCAGCATTATCAGTAGGTTCAGGTGAAACGATTTCAAGTGCAACAACATCATCTGCAAAATTAGCAAATTATCAAGTCGTTGTAACTTCTGCTGGAACTTCATCATATTCTGTTGGTGAGGTTATTTCTGTTGATAAGATTACAACCGTTGATACTGGCACCAGAAAACTTACAGTTGATGGTGCTCAAAATATGACTGCTAATATTATTGCA
>Ga0181606_10005716_pt1 | contig 10231 bp, 8 predicted proteins | sample 041ome_10_FD_132994 | JGI IMG/M metagenome (GOLD analysis project Ga0181606, IMG submission 132994) | Coastal salt marsh microbial communities from the Groves Creek Marsh, Skidaway Island, Georgia - 041412US metaG (megahit assembly) | ecosystem: Environmental > Aquatic > Marine > Intertidal zone...
CCATCAATCGCTGCACGTACTCTTCTCTCTTCGCCGGGTTCAACTCGCTGCCGATCATGTGACCGACAGATTCGTAGAACGTGTGCACTTGATGCGGCTCTAAGTCGCGAATAGTGTCAGACAATCCTCGCAAAAGTTCGTCGACGAACGGCTCCGTCTCGCCAACTTGTAAAATCACAAATTTGCGCTTGCATTTCATGGAGATCTTCAGAAACGTATCGCACGCCATGTCCTGCACACCCGGATGCGTCTCGTGCATGAACTCGAACAGCTTGTTCACCACGGTCTTCAAGAACTTCCAATGTAGACGTAAGAAGCGCGGGTACTGTCCGACAACGTACATGATGTTTGACGCGATGACGGCTTTGTGGTCCTTCATGCGCATGATTTCGCACAGGTTGAGCAAGTCTCGAATGGCGGTCACCAGAAATCGGTTCTCTTGATCCTCTTGCATAGATCCACTGATCGAACCGATGGCCCAACAGAGCGTGTTCAACGTATGCCACGTGTACTCACGACCGTTGAGCTGCGCGTGCAGTTTTTCGAGCATTTGCGTTTCGGTATCCTTGTGGTCGAGATGCGCAAGGTAAATCAGAGTCTCGCGCATAATCTTGTACTGCACCAAGACGTCGTTATCCTTCAAAGTTTCTCGCACGATGTTCCCATTTTCATCCTCTACGATCAAAACCTCCTCCGGTTTGGCCATGCGCGAAATCATCAGCAAGCGCAGTTTGCTAAACGGCTCGGCGTACAGCACTCGACGGTTTACGCCTCGCTCGTTTTGAGCGACGACATCTCCGCCGAATCGGAAGTCCCCGGCATCACCGCCTTCGGATTGGAACACATCACACACCATAAAGTGCCAGTAATCGAGGCAAACCTTGAAAACTTCAGGTTCTTCCACGTAGGAAATGTTCAAAAGATACTCGATGCCGATGAGCATCGATTGCTGCAACTCGGCGGTCGATTCCAAGAGCACGATGTGAGCTTTGAAAAATTGAGTGAGGAAGATGCCCAAGTTTTGCACAAACGCCTGCTCGTCATCCGTACCGTTGGCGTACGCCTGGGCGATGTTCACGCCGCGAGGCAAGATGCCCAGCAGGTGTTCCACGGCGACGGTGTAGAGCTTGATGAAGTGCGCGTCGTATTTCGCCTCGACGTTCAAACCACCAATCTCCGACAGACAGAGGAATGCGATGTTGCGATACGCCGGATTGGGCGCGAGCGCGAGCAAGGTGTCCAACAACGACGACTCGAAGATGTAACCGAGAGGTATCCACGACAAGAACGCGTTGAGCGTCGTGAGCGTCGTCTTTATCAACTCTGGTTTTTGCGAATGCGTCAGGACAAACTCGCACAGCTCGTGAATCATCTTGAACTCGCTGTTCAAAGAAGTCTTCAGCGCTCTAATTTTGTCTTGCGTCATCTCCCCTCGACTGAAATCGAAAACTTCCTCCGACAGCAATTTCAAGATGCTCATGCAGTTTTCGCACAGCGACTCGCTCGTCCTCGCCGCGCCCACCAAATCCGGAATGAAACTCTGACAGCGATGCGGCCAATCGTGTTTTAAAATCTGCACCAGCACGTTATTGATCTTGTTGATGTACGCCCGATCCCGCCTAAACGTCGTCTCATCGGCGCTCAACTTGATGATCAAATTGCTCACGAAATTTTTGATCCCCTCGCGTTGGTCGTTCGGCAACAACCCCCATCGGTACTTGATCACCCCATCCAGCACTTGCAGCGCGAAAAACTTCGTATTCGCATTCTTAGACGTCTCCAAGATCCCATCCACGCGCGTCCACGTCTGTTCGTGCTCTTGCAAACTCTGCAAAATCTTCTCCGCCTCCGCGCGCTGTCGCCGTCGAGTCGAACCGTCTTCGTCAGTCCTCAAATTCTCGTCGCCCGTCCCGATCCGCGCGTTTTCGCGTCCGCGCGTCCTCCCCTCGCGTCGCGCGTCGCGCGTCGCGCCGTCCACGCCTTCGCTCCGCGCCTTCGCTCCGCGCCTTCGCTCGCGCGTCGATCATCTCATCGATTCCCCCCCCCTTTCGTCCCTCCGCGCGCCCTCGCGCGTTCGCGCCCCGTCCATCGACGTCCCATCGTTCGTCCTCGCCTTCGATCCCGTCTCGGCGCGTTGAAGCGCCCGCTTCCGCGCCCTTTCCGTCCCGATTCGTTCGTTCACGCGTTCGATTCGTCGCACCTTGCCAGAGTCACCGCCGTAGAATTGCTCCACCACCTCGTCCAGCGCCGCGACGTCGCCGTCGAGCACCGCGCGCGCGACGTCCATCGCGTCGTCGCGCCGTCGCGTCGTCGCGATCGCGAGCGCGCGCGCGTGTGCCGGCGGTCGTCGCGACGTCCGCGCAACGACTCGATCGAGCGCCGCACTTCGCGTCGTCGCGCCGCGACGAAGACGCGCGATGCTCGAGCGCGCGCTCGAACGCGCGCCGCTCGACGTGCGCGTCGCCGCGGAGGCGGCCCGCGCGACGCGCGACGCGCGACGCGACGACGCGAGCGACGAGGCGAACGTGCCGGAATTCGCGTTCGACGAGGCGCGACGGCGCGACGACGCGAGCTCGTCGAGCGCGTGGACGACGAGCGAGAGCGACGAAGACGATGGGTCGACGTCGTGCGAGAGCGTGAGCGCGAGGGACGTGCCGAAGTGGTTGGCGCGCGCGCGCGACGGGGGGGACGACGACGACGACGACGAGGACGGCGAAGACGGCGACGCGCCGCCGAGGACGCGGAACGAGATCGCGAACGACGACGGGGCGGTGACGCCGGTGGCGGCGATCGGGAGCGACGAGACGATCGAGGCGGTGGGACGGGTGGTGTCGGTGGTGGGACGGACGATGGTGGTGCAGAGCGGGAGGGGCGACGCGACGCGCGAGCGAGAGACGGATCTGGACGGCGTCGACGAGACGCTGGACGAGGAGAGCGTGCTGTGCACGCGCGATCGGCGAGGGTTGGGAGCGATCGAGGAGGTGTTTGGACCGGTGAGCGCGCCGCTGTACGCGCTGCGGTTGCCGGAGGAGGTGACGGCGGAGACGGGGGACGAGGTGTTCGTCGTCGTCGGGCGGTCGAGGAGGATTCCAAACGTCGCGAGGTTGTATAAGAAGGGGTACGACGCGAGCGGTAAGGATGACGAGGAAGTGGTCGAGGAGGAAGAGTTCAGCGACGACGAAGAGGAAGCCGCGGCGAAAGCGGCGCGGAAAAAGGCGAGCGGAAAGAAGCGATCGTCCGGCGCGCGCGCGCGCGGCGCCAAGCCGTCGCCGATGGGCGGCGGCGGTATGTTCGGCATGCGCGGGCTTCCGCGACCGCCACCGCCGCCGCCGAGCGCGGCAATGGGACAGATGGGCGTCGGCGGCGCGCCGCCGCCACCGTCCGCCGCTGGGCAGCCGATGATGTACGTGCCGGTGCGATACGACGCGCGAGGGCGACCGACCATCGTGATGCCGCCGGCGCGCGGACCGCCGCCGCCGCCGCCGCCGCCACCGTCCGCGTGAGCGAACGCGTTCGTCGATTTAATATTACAATACCGTTCAGTTTAGCGCGCCATCACACGTACAGGGACTCGCGCTCGTTCGCCGCCGCTGCCGGCGTCAATCTCGCCGCCGCGTCCTCGTCGTACGCGCGCGCCGTCGCGAACGCGCTCGCCTCCACCGCCCGCCCCAACCGATGCCTCACCGCCATCGCCGCTCGCCCGCCGTCCGCGTCGAACCTCCCCGCCTCGTGTGCCGGCGCGTACAGCACCCTCGTCTTCGTCCCGCGCGCCTCCAACGCCCGCAGCGTCGTCGCCAGCGCGCCGCCGTCTCGCGCGTCGAGCCCTCGCGCGCCGAGCGCCCTCGCCACGATCCCCTCCGCTCGCGACGCCCGCGCGCCGTTTCGCGCGTCTTCGAACGCGAGAAACGCCTCCGCGTCGTCCACCTCGCGCGCGTCCCGCTCGAGCGCGTCGTCGCGCACCGCCACGACGAAGCACGCCTCGTCCAGCGCGTCGTCGCCCGCGAGCGCGTCCAGCGCGTCGATCGCGTCCAGCGCGACGCGCGCCGCGTCCGCGCGGTCGACGCGCGCGTTCAGCGCGACGAAGGCGTCGTCGCCGTCGCGCGCCGCGCCGAGCGTCGGCGTCGCCGTCGCCGTCGCGCGCGCGTCGTCGTCGTCGAAATCATCGTCGACGACGGCGCGCGACGATCGCGCGCCGTCGTCGTCGCGCGCGACGTCGCGCCACGCGCGATCGCGCGCGAATCCGCCGAGGACGATCGCGACGCCCGCGCGCGCGCAGTCCGCGCCGCCGACGAGCGCGCGCATCGAGCGCGCGAACGACGCGGCGTCGCGGTTTGACCGCGCGCCGACGAATCGTCGAAAAAACGCTTTTTCGAAAACGCACGCGGCGCGCGGAAACCGCGCGACCGACGCGCGAGACGACGACGCGTCGCGCGCGCGCGCGATCGAACGCATGTATGGATTCGAGCGCGCGACGTCGTACGCGACGGCGCGACGGCGCGCGGCGGAGACGGCGCGAAGACGCGACGCGAGGGTCGTGCTCGAGGATGCGAAAAAGATTCGAGCGGCGATCGAGGGCGCGCGCGCGGACGCGATGGATCGCGCGCGCGACGGCGACGAGGACGAGCGCGACGACGATGACGTGAACGACGCGCGTCGCGCGCTGGACGACGTGGAGGCGGCGCTTCGCGAGGACGCCGAGGCGAGCGCGCGGGAGGGGCTGGACGAGGCGAAGCGAGACGCCGAGGTGCGCGCGATGACGGCGGCGGCCGAGGCGCGCGATCGCGATCCGAGGGTCGTGGAGCTGATGGAGGACGCGAGGAACGCGATGGTGGCGCCCGAGGGCGCGCCGCGCGCGCGGGCGGCCGCGGTCGCGTTCGCGGAAAAGGTGGAGCGCGCGTTGGCGATTGAACCAGAGTACTACGAGGCGTCGCTGCAGCTGGGCGCGGTGTATCGCGCGCAGGGGTACGTCGCGCGCGGTCTCTCATGCGTGCGATCGACGTACGAGCACACGCCCAGTTGCGTCGCCGCGTACGTATTCGCGGGACGAATGTGCGAAGATCTGGGGTTGTACAATCACGCCGAGGAGGAGTACGCCAAGTGCGTCAACGTCGCGTTTGACTATCCAGACGCGTGGATCGCGCTGGCGCGACTGATGTGCGTGCAGTTCGGCGCGATCGCGAGTGCGGTGAAACTCATGCGATTGGCTAAATCAGGAGGTCCCGAGGGTAAGTTCGTGAGACCGGGTAAGCATCCGCTGTTGTTGTTCACGCTCGCGCACGCGCTGCATCTCAACGGCTACGCCGCCGAGCCGACGAGTTTGTACACGCAAGCGCTCCACGCGGGCGCGGGAATCATGGCGGTATATCCGCTCGCACGCTTAGCGTGCGATGGTGGAGACGATGAGAGTGTGGAGGCGTACCGCGAAATGTGGCGGAATGCGCGCGAGTCGGTCGCAGAAGCCGAGCGCGGCGAAGATTCCCTCTTCGCTTCGCTCGACATGTTCAACAGTGTGAGCCACGGCGCTCATTGGCACGAACTCCTGACATCGAAAACGCGAGCGCACGAGGCTATCGCGCAGTACGACGGCACTGGCGCGGTCTCATCGCCCACGTTGGTCACGAGTGAGAACATCGATGAAAACTTGAGCTCTGGCGACGCGAATCGTCTCTACGTTCTCAAAGGCGAGCACGTGAAATTTCCAGGCCTTTTCAAACAGCGCAAGAATCGCATCGGGACGCTGGCGTATTTTCGCGAGGAAATCATCGACTCGTCGTCGCGACGATCGCGAGGTGGGCTCATCGCACAGCGACGCGTCGAGGACTGCGTGACGGACGAGCTCGGTCGAAAGTGCTCGGTACGCGTCCGCGCGGCGTTCGTTCCCGATCGCGAACCGAGCTTCGACGTCGCGTACATCGCGCAATACGTGTCAGTGCACTCCGCGGTGCGCGAGTACGGCGATGGCGTGATTTTGGGTGACGAATACGACGACGAGCTGTTCTTGCGCGAGTTCACAAATCGAGGCTTGAGCGGCGACGAAGCCTCCGCCGTGGTGCGAGAAGTCGACATCGATGACTTGTGCGCGCGCTTGCTTGGATTGGACGACATTTCAAAGACTATGATCGCGCAGTGTCAAACCGTCGTGCGCGCTTTCCGCGCGCGCGTCAGGGAAGAACGGAACGTCATACAAGACTCGCATTACGCCGGATACGCCGCCGTCGGCGCTCCGGTATTCTTCGAGCTCGAATTCGTCATAGAAAACGGAGAAAAGCCCCTTCCTTGGCTCATCGGCGTCCACGGCGAGCCGCGCTTCGCGCTCGAGCGCGAGCGCGCGTTCGTGCACGACGTCTGGTCCCGAACTTTCGACGGGCTAGACGGCTCTGGAAGTCAGTGTCGCGGCGGCGCGGTTCGCGACGTCGTCCGCTTCGCGGAATCTATTTGAGTACGCTTGTAACTATTTCTCAGCGACGTTCGAGGACCCGACCGCGCGGCGAGCGCGTCACGACACTCACGCCCCCCGCAGTTTATCCAACCGCGGCGCCGGGAACGATTTCTTCGCCGGCGCGACCTCGCCGACGACTTTCGTCGCCGCGCCTCTCGGCGCCGGAACGTTCGCGTTCGCCTTCGTCAAAACTCGCGGTTTCGGCACCGCGCGCGCCGCGCCCGTCCCCTTCGCGCGCGCATCGCCGCAATCATCCTTCGCCCGCGCCGGCGCCGCGCGCGCGAGTCGCAAACTCCTCCGTCGCTTCCCCGCGCGTTCCGCGCCGTCGCGCGCGTCCGCGCCGTCCCTCGTCCCGAACGCCGCGTCCGACCCGCGCTTCCTCGCGCCCACCACCGCGCTCGGCGACACCAAGAAAAAGCTCGTCGACGCGTCCTCGTCGTTCGCGCTGCGCGCGTCCGTCGTCTCGCGTCAGTCGTCGCGTCGAAACTCAAAAAACTCAAACAACTCAAACAACTCGCGCGCATCCGTCGCGCGTCCGTCGCGCGTCGCCGCGTCCTCGACCCGCGGTCGTCCGTCGCGCGGTCGTCCTCGACGCGCCTCGCGCCGTCGTCGTCCGTCGCGCGCGCCGTCGTCGCGCACCTCTGCTCTCGAGCCATCGCGCGCGCGTCGACGTGTGCGGCGGCACCGCGCGACGCGCGACGGCGCGCGCGATGGACGCCGCGGCGCTTCGGACGGTGCGCGCGCGACGCGACGCGACGCGAGCCCGCGCGACGCGACGCGAGCCCGCGCGACGGCGCGCGCGCGCGACGACGACGACGAAACCGCGACTTTGACCGACGACGACGACGACGACGACGACGAAGACGCGCGCGCGCGACGGACGCCGACGACGAAACCGCGAGACTGACGACGACGACGACGACGACGACGACAGGCGGACGCGGACGGCGACGGCGTCGTGAACGCGGAGGAGACGGCGAACGCGGAGGCGCGCGCGAGGGAGGACGAGGCGCGACGCGGCGCGGCGCTCGCGAGCGTGCTCGAACCCGCGGCGAGAGAGCGACTGAGCCGAATAGCGATCGTGAAGCCGGAAAAAGCGCGAGCGCTCGAGGAGAGCATACTTCGCGCCGCGCGGGCGGGACGCGTGCACAGGGTGAGCGAACAGGCGTTGATTGGAATGTTGGAAAACGCGGCTGGCGGCGCGAGCGGCGCGGCGAGCGGACGCGTGGGTAAAATTAACTTTGATCGTCGTCGAAACGCCTTCGACGAGGACGATGAGCTGTAGCCTCGACGAACGCCGATTGATTTGAATTGTGATGCGAGACGATGGTCGTTTCATTCGTTTTATGAAGATTGGCGAGCGCGCGCGGCGGGTCGGCTTCGAACGCACTGCGCGCCTCGCGCGATGTCCCGCGCCGACCCGATCGACGTGCCCGCGCTCGAGCGCGCGCTCGAGCGTCTAAAAACTATCCACGCCGACGACGCGCGCGCCGAGGACCGCGCGCGCGCGCTCGAGCGCGAGAACGTCGAGCTCAAACGTTTGGTCGAATCGCTGCGTAATCGTCCCGATGTCGACGCCTCGGCGCCGTCGTCGCGCGCGCGCGGCGTGCGCTTCGAAGACGAGGGCGTCGAGCCAGTCAGCGTGCACCGGAGCGAGAGCGCGGAGTCGCTCACGACGAGCGCCAGGGAAAAGCGGTTGGCTGGCTTCCGCACGAAGAGTCACAAATTCGTCGTTCGCGAGTGCGACGAGCAAGGCGAAGGATTCACGGGCAGCGCGGGCGGCGGCGAGGCCGACGACGATAGCGATGGATTGGACGATGGCGTAGAGCCGCCGTGTGGGCGAGGGCGGGCGAGCGCGCAGTCGTTGATCGAATCGCCGCCGTCGGCGTCGGCGGAGGCGCGAGGGACGCTCAAGGCGGCGTTCGAGTTGGTGCTGGCGAACGACGAGGGAGTGGAAGTCCTGGAACCGCTCGATAGAAAGATCCGCACGAAGCAGAAAGGTTTGCCGCACAGTAAGTTTTCCTGGCTCGAGGCGCCGAGGAATGCGCTTGTGGTGAAGAAGATTCACGACGCCGCGGCGGCGGAGATGCTGATTCGCGCGACGCGCGTGCTGAAGAGTAAGGGCGTTACCGCTTGGCTCGAACGCGCGGTGTGGGATGAGTTCGCCGAGTTACAGGGTGATTGTCAGACTTGGGATGCAGGCGATGCAAGCTTTCATCTGGATGAGATTATCGATTTCATCGTCGTCTTGGGCGGGGACGGCACGATTTTGTGGGCATCAAAGTATTTCCCGAAGGCGATGCCCCCCGTGGTGCCTTTCGCCATGGGTTCGCTCGGATTTCTCACGTCGCACAGGGTGGATGACATGGAGAAGAAACTCGCTGTCGTGATGCAGGGAGATTTTACGATCTCGATGCGAAGCCGACTCGTGGCTAAAGTCGTCTCAGCCGAAGGCGTGTCGTCGCAGTGGCGATACGTCCTAAACGAAGTTCTCATCGATCGCGGTCCGAAGCCGGTCATGGTCGAGCTCGATATCGCAGTCGACGGTTATCACGTCACCAAAGTCGCCGCTGATGGCGTCATTTTAAGCTCCCCCACCGGGAGCACGGCGTACTCGCTCGCCGCCGGCGGCTCCATGGTGCATCCCGGCGTACCGGCGCTGTGCGTCACCCCGATTTGTCCGCACTCCCTCTCTTTCCGCCCCATCGTTCTGCCTGACTCCGTCGTGGTCACCATCACGTGCCCGCGCGACGCTCGCAACACCGCCTGGGCCGCGTTCGACGGCAAATTCCAAACCGAGCTCGCCCGCGGCGACGCCGTCGTCGTGCGCGTCGCCGGTTTTCCCGTCCCGAGCGTGTGCAACGCCAGCGAAAACAACGATTGGTTCGCCGCCGTTAAGCAGGGATTACTCTGGAACGCCCGCGGTGCCGATCAAAAGCCCATAGAACGAAAGACTTAGCCCGCGGCGACGTTTGCCTTGTAACTCGCGCCTCGCGCCTCAGCCGTCCCAGACTTCGACGCGCGATGAGCACAAACGCCGCGGGACTGTCTCAGCCCTCCGGCCCCGCCGCGTGGAAAGGCTTCGCGAGCGGCTCTTTGGGCGCCATGGCGTCGGGCGCGGTGACGCACCCGATAGACCTCGTCAAAGTTCGCATGCAGCTCAGAGGCGAGGTGGATAAAGCGGCGGCCGCCGCATCTTCGCGCGCCTCGACGCGCGCGCCGGGGATGGTGTCCACGTTCGCGCACGTCCTGCGAGTGGAAGGCGCGCTCGGACTTTACAAAGGGCTCACGGCGTCGCTGATGCGACAGGCGTCGTTCATAGGGACCAAGTTCGGGGCGTACGACGCGCTCAAGGCGGCGCTGCGAAGCGAAGGCGACGAAAAGTTGCCGTTTTGGAAGATGACGATGTGTGGGATCGGCGCGGGCGCGATCGGCGCGGCGGTTGGAAATCCAGCGGACTTAGCCATGGTGCGGATGCAGGCCGATGGACGGTTGCCGGTGGAGTTGCGAAGGAATTATCGCAACGGCGCCGACGCGTTGATGCGAGTGGCGAGAGAGGAAGGCGTCGGAGCGCTCTGGCGAGGGTGCGCGCCGACGGTGAATCGAGCGATGATCGTCACGGCGAGTCAGATGGCGGTGTACGATCAAGCCAAGCATTACATCGTCGAGCACACGTCGTTAAACGATGGATTGTTGGCGCAAACCGGGGCGTCGTTTGGCGCCGGCGTCGTCGCCGCGCTGACGTCGAACCCGATCGATCTCGCCAAGTCGCGCTTGATGAGCATGAAAGCC
>Ga0181606_10005720_pt1 | contig 10229 bp, 11 predicted proteins | sample 041ome_10_FD_132994 | JGI IMG/M metagenome (GOLD analysis project Ga0181606, IMG submission 132994) | Coastal salt marsh microbial communities from the Groves Creek Marsh, Skidaway Island, Georgia - 041412US metaG (megahit assembly) | ecosystem: Environmental > Aquatic > Marine > Intertidal...
CGCCGGGGAGTAATCGCTGATTTTGCGAGAGACTTGCGGGCGGGAAGATTGCTTCCCGCCCGTTTGCCCTTTCCTGAAACGGGCTGTTGCCTAATTTCGGGTGAAGAAGGCTGCGGTGTCGCAATACCAGCGGCCGCGCTTCCTGCGGTCGCCCTTACGGGACGCAGTTTATGACCGCTTGGCGCGTTTCCGATCTTGTGCAGAAGCTGACGGTGAAGTGCCGCAGCAAGTCCGGCCAGAATGTGGAGCCGGACGTGCTCGACATGTCTCCCGGGGGATGCATGGTCGACAGCAAGCGCTGGGCGGTTGACGAAGGTTCGCGCGCGCTCGTGCAGCTGCCCGGCCTGTCGTTCCAGCCGGTCACCGTTGTGTGGCTGGAAGATGGCAAGGCGGGCCTCGCCTTCGAAAGCCCGATGCATGAAGCCGTGTTGGAAAACCTCTGGCAGCGCCTTTCGGTACCCAGCGCTGCCTGAGGTTTTCCCGCTGTCTTGCGGTGTTTATTCGCCGGAAACCAGCAGCGGCACGCGATAGATCGTCATCGCCACGTTGCGGATGCCTTCGGGCGTTTCCCATGCCACACCCGCAGGCGTGGAAGCGCCCATCGCGCCGACATAGAGCATGTTGCGCTCCGGCCCGGCCAGCGTGACCGTGATGGTGCGACGCGGGGCGGGGATCACGCCCAGTTCCGTGCCATCGTCAGCAAAGACATAAACGCCGGCATCACCCGTTACATACAGGCGGCCATCGCCGTCCACCGCCATGCCATCGCCGCCGAAGCCCTGCGTATCGCGGGAAAGCGTGGCAAAGACGCGGGCGTTGGAGGTGGAGCCGTCCTCGCCAATGTCGAGCGCCACCACGTCTGTACGGTCAGTGACGTAGAGCGTGTCGCCATCCGGGCTGGTGACCACGCCATTGGTGAAGACGTTGGCTTCATAGGTGGTGGTGACATTGCCCTCGACATCGGTGTGCCAGAGGTTGCCTTGCGTGAACCACGCACCGCCGCGGCCATCGCTGGTCAGGTCATTCAACCGGCCGAGCGAGGCGCCATCGGCCTGTGCATCGGCGATTACCACGCGTTCCGGCGTCAGCTGCATCACGCGGGTGGCGCGATCGCAGGTGAGAGACATCAGGCCGGGATCGGTGCAGCCGCGCTCCACCGCCAGGATCCTGCCGTCAGCAGTGACCGAGGTGGCGCCTGCGCCGGTGACATAGGGCAGTTCCACGAAGCTGCGACCATCCGGCCACAGCTTCCAGATCGCGTTGCTCTGTTCCTGCGCGAAGATCACGTGGCCATCGGGTGTGGTGGACATGCCGTCTGCCGTCATCGGGCCGGTCCACACGGTTTCCCATTGCGCATCGCCCGCAATCACGCCGGGAATGCCGGCGATGTCCACCGCGCTTTCGCCCGGCTCCAGATCCTGCGCCACAGCGGGGGCGGAAAGCCCCAGCGCCAGTGCCGTTGCGATAGGGGCGATTGCCTTTGTTGCCTTGCGCATCAGTTCACCTTCTCCAGTTCGATCGTGTTCATTTCACCGTCATTGCCGGTGCGGTCATTGTCCCAGTCAACCTGGATCATGCGGTCAAAGCCTTCGTCATGCACCCAGCGGAGCGATATGGTCCACGGTTCGCTGAGTGTCACCGGGTCGGTGATCGTCATCTCCGCCTCGAGCGCAACGCCCTCAAGGTGGAACCGTTCGACGTACACCGCCTCTTCGCTCAGCGCTGCCGAGGCTTGGAAAAATTCGTTCGGATCCTTCACCATCACGGTCGTTGCCACGAGGGTGTCACCTTCCCAATGGCCGACTGACGTGCCCCATGTGGTTGGCCAGATGTCGTATTCGTCCGGCAAGTCACGCCCGTCGGTGTAGATGTAGCGCGTCTCGTTATAGGCATTGAGAATAACGGTAAGCTCAGGGGTGATGACAAAGGCAAGCGGTGTGCCGGTATCCATCATCATGGGGTAACCCCACCCCAGTGACTTTCGCCCACCCAAGGTCGCCCAGGCTTCTTGCTGTCGGCGCCGGCCTTCCTCGTTCCAAGGCGCGTTTACCCCGCTCAACGGCATGATGTCGCCAAGTTCCAGTTGTTCTGCACGCTCCGGAGCCTGGCCACCGATGGTCGTTCCCTGGTGCTTCTCCGAAACCCAGTATCCCGGCCAATAGGGAAGCTCGGCGAATTTCTCTATGCGGGTCTGTTCCGCCGCTTCCTCGTGATGCTCTGCCAGCGCGGGGGTGGAACCGAGGGCAAGCGCAGCCGCCACAAAACCAGTGGTCTTGAGCGGCAAGCGCATCAGTCGACCTTCTCCAGTTCGATCGTGTTCACTTCACCATCATTGCCGGTGCGGTCATTGTCCCAGTCCACCTGGATCATGCGGTCAAAGCCTTCGTCACGCACCCAGCTGACGGTGACATTCCAGGGTTCCGCCAGCGTCACCGGATCGGTGATGGTCATGTCCGAAACCAGAATATCGCCATCGAGGTGGAAGCGTTCGACATAGATCGCCTCCTCGCTCAGCGCGGGCGATCCGTGGAAGAATTCGGTCGGGTTCTTCACCATCGCGGTGGTGGCGACCAGCGTATCGCCTTCCCAGTGGCCCACGGACGTGCCCCATGTGGTGGGCCACATGTCGTATTCGTCCGGCAAGTCGCGCCCGTCGGTATAGATGTAGCGCGTCTCGTTATAGGCGTTGATGATGATGGTGAGTTCGGGCGTGATGACGAAGGCGATCGGCGTCGCCGAATTCATCATCATCGGATAGCCCCAGCCCAGCGCCTTGCGGGCACCGGCCGAAGCACGCGCCTCGTCCTGTCGGCGGCGGCCTTCCTCGTTCCACGGGGCGCGTTCACCGCGCAGCGCCATGACTTCGGCGAAGTCGTCCTCGGTTCGCTCGGCGATATTGGTGAATGCGGGGGCAAGGCCCGTGATGGTGGTGCCAGCCTGGTAGCGCGACACCCAGTAGCCGGGCCAGTATGGCAGTTCGGCAAATTTCTCGACGCGATCCTGCGCAGAGGCCTCTTCATGGTGTTCGGCAAGCGCAGGGGTGGAACCCAAAGCCAGCGCGAGGCTGGCAGCAAGCAGCATCCTCATTCGTTCGATCCGATCACGTTGCCATTCTCGTCACGCACATCCAGCACCACGCCGCCGTGATCGCCGTTGCGCAGCGGGTTCAGCCGGACCTCGATTTCCATGCCGGCGCGCAGTGTGCGCGGGCGCCACTGGCGGGCATAGAGATACATGGGCGAGCCCATTTCCATGCTCCATTCCACGTCTTGGCCGTTGGCGTCCTTGGCCATGAGCTGGATATAGGCGTGGGGATTTGACCACTGGAATTCGCGCACCGTCCCGGAGACAGTGACGACCTTCGAGCGGTCAAACATGGCGAACGAGTGGTGGGCAACAGCAGACGGCGATGCTGCCGCCATTCCTGCCACCGCAGCGATTGCGAGTAGTTTCTTCATAATCCTCTCCAAGCCTTTTGGCCCTGTTCATATTGATGATGGCAAAAAACCAATGGCTAGTCATTAGCCGATTTGCCTTTTCGCCAGCCTGAATGGATCTTGGGGCGAAGGTTTCCGGCAAATTCCGCTCGCAATAGCTGTGTTAATCAGGTAATACACAATCACGATGTTCTGGTTGCGGTCAAAACGGAAAGACACAGGCGGGCGATGGGAGCCGGGAGAAGTGAGCAGGGTGCTGGAAGACGCGCCCTGGCATCCGGCCTATCGTGGTCGCGATCAGGCTGACGATTTCGACGACGACGGAGCGGATTTCGACACCGGGGAAAGCCATGGCCGCTCCACTCGCTATCTGCCGGACTTGCCTGATACCGGGTATCCCGAAGGCGGGAATGGCGCTGCCCCGCAGCGCAGGCGCTGGTGGAGCCGCATCCTCGGGGGCACCCGCACCCGCTGGTGGTGGGCCAGCCGTGGGCTTGCCGCCATGGTGTTCGTGTTCATCCTCGTCGTCGGCTGGCTGGCTGTCACTGCGCCGCTCTCCAAGTCGCTGGAACCCATCGCCGCACCGCAGATCACCTTGCTCGCCAGCGACGGCATGCCGATTGCCCGCAATGGCGCTGTGGTGGATGAACCGGTCGAGGTTGCAAATCTGCCAGACCACGTGATCCAGCCCTTCCTCGCTATCGAGGACCGGCGCTTCTACGATCACTGGGGCGTTGATCCGCGCGGCATCGCCCGGGCGCTGTTCACCGGTAATGGCGGCGGCTCCACCATTACCCAGCAGCTTGCCAAGTTCACCTTCCTCACACCCGACCGCACGCTGTCGCGCAAGGCGCAGGAGGCGCTGATCGCCTTCTGGCTGGAGGCCTGGCTGACCAAGGACGAAATCCTCGAGCGCTATCTTTCCAACGCCTATTTCGGGGACAACATGTATGGCCTGCGCGCGGCCAGCCTGCATTATTTCTACCGCCAGCCGGAAAAATTGCGCCCCGAACAGGCGGCGATGCTGGCGGGGCTGTTGCAGGCACCCAGTCGCCTTGCCCCCACGCGCAACCCGGAAGCGGCGGCAGAGCGGATGCGGTTGGTGCGTATCTCCATGGTTGCAGCCGGTTACCTGACAGAAGAGGAAGCCGCCGCCATGCCGGTGCCTGCGCTGGATGTGCGGACCACCAACGATCTTCCCACCGGCACTTATTTCGCAGACTGGGCGCTGCCCGAAGCGCGGCTGCGGAGCGGCAGCGGCTATGCCAGCCAGACGCTCACCACCACGCTCGATTCGCGGTTGCAGAACATCGCGCGGCAAGCCGTGGGCAGCGTCTCGCTTGGCGGCGCGCAGGTGGCGCTGGTGGCCATGCGCCCCAATGGTGAGGTCGTGGCCATGATCGGCGGCAAGGACTATGGCGAAAGCCCATTCAACCGCGCCACGCAGGCGCGGCGGCAAGTGGGCTCCACCTTCAAGACAGTGGTCTATCTTGCCGCACTGAAAGAGGGCTGGGACCCCGAAGACACCATCGACAACACCGAGATTACCGAGGGATCATACCGCCCGCGCAATGCCAGCGGGCGCTATTCGGACACGATCACGCTGGCTGATGCCTTCGCGCAAAGCTCCAACGTGGCCGCAGTGCGCCTGCAGCAGCAGGTGGGTGATGCTGCCGTGATCGCCACAGCGCGTGAACTTGGCATCACCGCGCCGCTGGACGAGGGCGATCCGAGCATTGCGCTGGGCACGTCCACCATGAGCCTGATCGATCTTACCGCCGCCTATGCCGGCATTGCGAGCAACGCCTATCCGGTGGAACCGCACGCCTTCAAGCGTGAGGAGCAGGGCTGGTGGGACTGGCTGTGGAACGGGCCTTCCACCATGTCTTCTGCCGTGCATGAGGACATGGAGCAATTGCTGCGCGCCGCCATCAACCGCGGCACGGGCCACGCGGCGATGCTGCGCAGCGCCAATTTCGGCAAGACGGGCACAACGCAGGACAATCGCGACGCGCTGTTCGTGGGCTATGCGGGCGAGGGCGAGGACATGCTGGTTGTCGGCGTGTGGATCGGCAATGATGACAACTCGCCCCTGCGCGGCGTGACCGGCGGCGGCTTGCCAGCGCGCATCTGGCGCAGCTTCATGGCGTCAGCGCTGGGAGAGACCACGCGCCCCGCGCCGCGCCCCACCGCATCGCCAGACCCCGGCGGACCGGTGCAGCCGCTCGACGTGGACGATTTGCAGGATATCCCGCTCAATGAAGACGGTTCGACGCGGCTTTCGATAGACAGCGATGTGGCGACGTTATCGACCGAGATCGAAGGCGTGCCGGTGGACATCAGGCTGGGGCAGGACGGGGAGTTCTCGATCCAGCCTGCCGATGCTCCCGATTAGGGCACCACGAGGTATTTCTCGCCGGTGGCCATGCGCGAATAGTCGAGCATGGCATCGCGGGTAAGCATCCCTTCGAGCGATACCTTTTCCTTGTAATGGCTGGCGAAGGTGGTGGTCAGTTCATCCACCACGCGCTGGCGCATGCGGCCGACCACTTCCATGCCCGCGTGTTCCATGAACGGCGTCAGCAGCCAGCCGGACACTGTCCAGGCAAAGCCGTAGCTCGGCGTCAGCACAGTCTCGCCGGGGCTGAGGCGGCCATAGATGTACATCTTCTTCGGATGGTTGGAGCCATAGCGCGAATATTCGGTCATGCGGCTTGCGGCGACCCGTTCCATGGCTTGCAGGCAGATGTCGGTCGTGCGCCCACCACCGATGGGATCAAAGCCGAGGAAGGCTCCCGTCGCATCAATCGCGCTGGTGAGCTGACCCATGAAATCGTCCGCAGCGGAATTGACGACATGCTCCGCGCCTTGCCCGCGCAGCAGTTCCACCTGTTCATCGCGCCGCACGATGTTGACCAGGCCCATGCCGTCTGCCCGGCAGATGCGCCCCAGCATCTGGCCAAGGTTGGAAGCCGCCGCCGCGTGGATGATGGCGTCGTGCCCTTCCATCCGCGCAGTTTCGACAAAGCCCAGCGCTGTCAGCGGGTTGACGAAGCTTCCGGCCCCCGCTTCCGCAGAATGATCGCCCAGCGGCAGGCACATCAGGGCATCGACCGTCGCATATTCGCCATAGGCATGCAGCGGCACGCAGCCCACCCGCTGGCCCATCAGCGCAGCTGCCATCGGATCATCCCCGGTGGCGATAACCGTGCCTGCGCCTTCATTGCCCACTTGCAGGGACTGGCCCACGCGGCTGCCCTGCGCAGCGAGATAACGCGGGTCCATCTGCGCCACCACCTTGCCGGCGGAATAGTCGGCGTTTTCCAGATCGACGCCCGCGCTGATCAGGAACAGGTCAGACGGATTGATCGGCGCGGCTTCCATCCGCACCAGCACCTGCCTGCCGGTGGGCGCGGGAAATTCGGTTTCCACCAGTTCCAGCGTCAGCGCGCCATCTTCGGAAAGGGTGGATCGCAGTTGCTTGCCAGTGGTCATCGTCTTGTCTCCGCTGCTCAGGGGTAAATCGCGCGCATGAAATAGAGGCCATCGGGCGGGGCGTTGAGGCCCAGTTGCTGGCGGTCCTTCGCTTGGAGTACGTCGCGCACCTGCTGCGGTTCCCACTGGCCAAGGCCGACGAGCGACAGCGTGCCGACCATGGAGCGGACCTGGTGGTGCAGGAAGCTGCGGGCAGCGGCGCGCACGATCACGTGCTCGCCCTCTCGCGAAACGTCCAGCTGGTCGAGGGTCTTGACCGGGTCATTCGCCTGGCAGTGGACGGATCGGAAAGTGGTGAAATCATGCCGCCCCACAAGGTGCTGCGCTGCCTCGTGCATGGCGTCAGCATCCAGCGGGCGGGTGACGAGCCAGGCCTTGCCCTTGTCAAGCGTCAGCGGAGCGCGGCGGTTGACGATGCGGTATTCGTAAGACCGGCCGATGCAGGAAAAGCGGGCGTGCCAGTCATCCGGCTTTTCCTCGCAATGGACCACGGCGATGGGATTGGGGCGAAGGTGCGCGTTGATCGCTTCGCCAAGGCGGAATGCTTCAAAGGGCTTTTCGATATCGACATGGCTCACCATGCCCAGTGCGTGCACGCCGCTGTCTGTCCGCCCGGCGCTGTGCAGCCGCACGTCTTCGCCGGTGAAGGCGTGGATCGCCTCTTCCACCGCCTGTTGCACGCTGGGGCCGTGGCTCTGGCGTTGCAGTCCGAAAAAAGGCGCGCCGTCAAATTCAAGGGTGAGGGCGAAACGGGTCAAGCCAGCACCTCGCCAGCATGAACAGGCCTGCCGCGCAGGTAATCGTCTAGCGCCATTGCCGGTTTGCCGGCGCGCTGCAGCTGGACGGGGCGGATCGCGCCGCTGCCGCAAGCCACGGTGAACCGGTCATCCAGCACCGTGCCCGGCGTGTGATCACCAGCCGCCACTTCGGCGCGCAGCAGCTTCACCCGCTCACCTGCCATTTCGAACCAAGCGCCGGGGAAGGGCGAAAAGGCGCGCACCTGCCGTTCGATCTGTTCGGCGCTGCGCGACCAGTCAATCCGCGCTTCGGCCTTGTCGATCTTGGCGGCATAGGTGGCGAGCGCGGAGTCCTGCACTTGCGGCGTGATCGTATCGAGGCTGGCGAGCGTTTCCACCATCAGCTTCGCGCCCATCGCCATCAGCTCGTCATGCAGATCGCCCGCCGTCTTGCCCGCGGTGGGGGTTTCGCCTTTCAGCAGCATGGGGCCAGTGTCGAGGCCGGTTTCCATCTGCATGATGGTGATGCCGGTAACCGCGTCACCCGCTTCGATGGCGCGCTGGATCGGCGCCGCCCCGCGCCAGCGCGGCAGCAGCGATCCGTGCACGTTGAAGCATCCCAGCTTCGGCCCGTTGATGATCGGCAGCGGCAATATCTGGCCATAGGCGACCACGACTGCCGCATCGGCACCAAGCGCGAGGAAATCTGCCTGCGCGCTCTCGTCCTTCATGCTGTCAGGCGTGCGCACTTCCAGCCCCAGTTCCACGGCGCGGGCATGGACGGGGGAGGGGCGCAGCTGCTTGCCCCTGCCGGCGCGGGCGGGCGGCTGCGAATAGACCGCGCAGATTTCATGCCCCGCCTGATGCAGCGCATCGAGCGTCGGCACGGCGAAATCCGGCGTTCCCATGAATATCAGGCGCATTGCGCGAAGCCCTTTCCCTTCATCGTCAGCGGCCCTATCTCCCGCAACATGGCATCGCAAGAGATCGAGAACCTCGCATCGGCACTGGCCAAGCTGCCCGGCCTTGGCCCGCGCTCTGCGCGCAGGGCCGTGTTGTGGCTGGTCAAGCGCCGCGAAACCGCGCTGCTACAGGTGCTGGATGCGTTGAACGCGGTGCGTGACAAGCTGGCCGAATGCGAGGTGTGCGGCAATGTCGACACGCGCAATCCCTGCTCGATCTGCGCCGATCCGCGCCGCGACACCAAGCAGATCTGCGTGGTGGAGGACGTGGCGGACCTGTGGGCGCTGGACCGGGCGAAACTGTTTTCGGGCACCTATCACGTGCTCGGCGGAAGGCTCTCCGCGCTCGATGGCTTACGGCCAGAGGACCTCACCATCGATGTGCTGGTCGGCCGCGTGGCGGCAGGCGGCGTGGACGAGGTGGTGCTGGCCATGAATGCCACGCTCGAAGGGCAGACCACCAGCCACTACATCGCCGAAAAGCTGGAAGGCTATCCGGTGCGCATCACCCAGCTGGCGCACGGCCTGCCCGTGGGCGGGGAGTTAGACTATCTCGACGAAGGCACGCTGGCGCAGGCTTTGCGGGCGCGCAGGCCGGTGGGCTAGCGACTGACTTGCCGCCCCCGCAGGCCGACACTATATGCGCCTCCATGGCTATCCGTGAAATCCTTGAAGCGCCGGACCCCCGGCTGAAGACCGTGTCCACTCCTGTCGAGACATTCGATGCGGAGCTGAAGGCCCTTGTCGATGACATGTTCGAGACGATGTATGCCGCCAATGGCATCGGCCTTGCCGCGATCCAGGTCGGCGTGCCGCAGCGCATCCTGGTGATCGACCTGCAGCCGGAAGACACCGATGCAGAGCCGGAAGAGTGCGACCATGACGGGCACGATCACGTCCACTATCCGACGAAGAAAGAGCCGCGCATCTTCATCAATCCGGAAATCCTCGATCCGGCAGAAGAGCTGAGCACCTATCAGGAAGGCTGCCTTTCGGTGCCGGATATCTTCGCTGACGTGGACCGCCCAAAGACCTGCCGCGTGCGCTGGCAGGACCTTGAAGGCAACACGCATGAAGAAGCGCTGGACGGGCTGATGGCCACCTGCATCCAGCACGAGATGGACCATCTGAACGGCATCCTGTTCATCGACCACCTCAGCCGCCTGAAGCGCAACATGGCGCTCAAGAAGCTGGAAAAGGCGCGCAAGGCGGCGTGATTTGCTATTCCCTTTCCCGAACAAGATTCGGGAGAGGACAGATTTTCATGAAAACCACTCTGGCGATGGCGGTTGCGCCAATGCTGCTGCTGGCAGGCTGTGCCGATGCTGGCAGCGAACAAGGCGATGGTGTGAGCGTCGCAGCTGACGAACAGGCGCAGCTCGAGGCCAACAAGCAACTGGTGCTCGACATGTGGCACACGGTGCTGAACGGGCAGAATTTCGATGCTGCGGGTGATTACATCGCGCAGGATTACATCCAGCATTCGCCCGGCATTGCCAGCGGGCTGGACGGTCTGCTGGAATATCTCAGGACATCACGCCCCGGCGCGGAACCGCTGGAACCGGGCACCTATCCGCTGACCGAGTTTGAATTCGTGC
>Ga0181606_10005728_pt1 | contig 10219 bp, 10 predicted proteins | sample 041ome_10_FD_132994 | JGI IMG/M metagenome (GOLD analysis project Ga0181606, IMG submission 132994) | Coastal salt marsh microbial communities from the Groves Creek Marsh, Skidaway Island, Georgia - 041412US metaG (megahit assembly) | ecosystem: Environmental > Aquatic > Marine > Intertidal...
AACCGTTTATGTAGAGGCGCGGCGTATCTGATGCTGGCAGGGCCTTATTTACAAAATCGCCATAGATGAAGGCGGCAATGGCTTCATTGCGCTGGGTCGCCGCCAGCGTTACGCGGCCATCAAAAAAACTTTCCTGTGTGGCTTAGAAAATCTTTAAGCCAGCAGCGCTGATTAATGAAAAAACAGTCAATGCGACCAGCAATCCAACTAATGACAAGCCTTGCTGTGGACGCACAACGCCAATAAACCATTTTTTGATCATTATGCTCCGCCAAAATTATCCATGAGCAACTCCTCAAAAGAACAGTTTTGGCAAAATAACAGCGTTAATATTTAATTAGAAAAAACTAATACATAAACTATCGGCAAAACCGCAGCAGATCATTGACGCCACCGCGATCATCGTATATCACCTGCCAAGTTGCCTCGCACCGGCCCGGTGGCAGAGTGGTTATGCAGCGGTTTGCAAAACCGTGTACATCGGTTCAATTCCGGTCCGGGCCTCCAGCGCGGCGCCTGCGCGCATTGATCGCCAGCACCAGATTTACCAGTGAAAATCTTTTTTAATTCAAAAGTTTTAGGCAAAACCATAAAAACGGCTTTCCTTTCTGTGCAAGCCACCTCAATCTTGGCATCAGGCCACTAGTTTTTACCAACTACGGATGTACATGACGTGCGTCTTTTAATCTCACTTTCGGCATTATTTGTATCGATTCTGCTTGTGCAGATGAGCATCGGTACCTTGCGCCCGTTTGACACTATTTCAGGGCAGTCCTTGAATTTTTCATCTGTCGAAATTGGCCTTATTGCGTCAGGGCATTTCGTTGGGTTTTTAACCGGGTGCGCGGTTAGCCCCAAACTGGTGTTCCGCACCGGGCATTCGCGGGCTTTTGCGGTTATGGTGGGGCTGGCAACGATATCCATCATTGCCCACCCATTGATGCCTGACCCTATTGCCTGGACGGTTATACGTGCCATTGCTGGCTTTGCGGTGGCTGGCTGTTACACAGTTATTGAGAGTTGGCTTCAGGCGAAAATCACTAATGCTATCCGCGGCCGCGTATTCAGCATCTATCGGATGGTAGACCTTGCTGGACAATTATGCGCCAATGCAATGATCGCTGTGCTCACACCCGCAAGCTATATTTCCTATAATATCATTGCGATTATCATGTGTCTGTCGATGATGCCCTTGGCACTGACGCAATCAAAAGAACCCTCACTGCCGGCCCAAAGCAAGCTGCGCCCCCTTTTGGCGATGTCAATTTCGCCGCTGGCCGCGGTTGGGGTCGCGGTGGCGGGGATGTCAACCGCCGCGTTTGGGTCTGTTGCGCCGTTATATGCGGCTAATATTGGGCTGAACATCACTGACATTGCGGTGTTTTTAATGGCATCGATTATTGGCGGGTTGGTCGCGCAATGGCCAGCTGGCGCACTGGCAGACCGGATGAACCGGCGTACAGTATTGATGATATTTGGCGTTTTAGCCACAGTCACCTGCTTGTTGATGAGCACATCAATTGCGACCAGTGTAATTTTTGGGCATCAGCTCATTTTTACCTTTGCCTTTCTGTTTGGGTTTACGACCTTTCCAATCTATTCCTTGGCAGCAGCCCATGCGAATGATTTTGCGACATCCGACCAGATGCTCGATCTTAGTGCGTCATTGATTTTCTTTTACGCGATAGGCGCGATTGTTTCGCCAATTATTGCTGGTTATGTGATTGATATATTTGGCCCGCCATATTTATTTACCTATGTATCGCTGGCGCATATTCTGCTAATGCTTTACACAATTTTCCGCGGGTTTGTGCGGCCATCGGTGACTATTGAAAAGCCTTATGCCTATATGCCCCGCACAACCATGTTTATAGCAAATCTGTTACGCCATCGGGGCAACAGAAACCGGCACTAAAGCCGTTTACATCTGTTACAAAGGACCTTGTTGGTTTGTCACGATTAGTTGCCAATTGTTTGATGTGTATCACCGCCATTGTGTGGGGGGCGACATTCATTGCACAAAAAACCGGCATGGAAACCATTGGCCCGATGGGATTTACCTTTGGGCGTTACCTCATTGGTGCCGCTGTTATTGTACCATTTGCCTATTTTGAATCACGTCGCATAAATCTGCTCAGCATCCTAAAAAAGGACCGTAGATTGGCGTTTGAGGCCTTCGGTTTAGGCGGCATGATGTTTGGCGGCATCGCGTTGCAACAGACGGCCCTACTCTATACAAATGTGGCGAACGCCGCTTTTCTAACGGCACTGTATGTGCCGCTGGTGCCCATAATTGCCGCGATATTTTTACGCCGCCAAATATCTATCACTATTTGGCCCGCCGTCGTCTTTTCAATGATCGGAAGCTATTTACTGTCTGGTACGTCATCGCTTGACGCCCAATATGGCGATTTTTTGATTATTGGCGGTGCGTTTTTCTGGGCAGGGCATATTTTACTCATACAGCATGTTCTTGAAAAAGTGGGGGCCCCCTTGCAGCTATCGGTCTGTCAATCAGTGGTAACCGCGGTTCTTGCCGGGCTGATTATGGTCCCCGTTGAAGCCCCAGCCATAGGCGATTTTCTGCCTATGCTGCCGCAATTGACGTTTGCAGGGGTGATGGCGGTGGGGGTTGGCTACACCTTGCAGCTTGTTGCACAGCGCCACACCCCCGCCGCCGCCGCCGCGGTGATCCTATCTCTAGAATCGGTTTTTGCCGCGTTATTTGGCTGGTGGCTTCTTGGTGAAGCCCTTGGCGGCATAGCTGTGATTGGCTGTCTGTTGATTTTTATTGCTGTAATTATTGCCGAAACCCTATCCGAGGGCTTGATTAAACGGTATGTAAGGACATGGAATAGAAAGATGTTGAATAGAAAGTGATGTGCCCCAGTGTGTTTTGCTGGGCCCGTGTCTGATAGATTGCTGGGCAAATCACGCCCCTGGTAACGCCATTGTTGCTGGTAGTGCGAAACAAACCGCGCCTATATCGCCCTAATTTAGTAAAAGAGTGACCATAAAAATGAATGATACACCGGTAACGCACACAGCACTACGTCGGGTGCTATCAGATTATGTAACCGGCGTTACCATTGTCACGGTCACCAAGCCGGATGGCACCCCCTACGGGCTGACGGTAAATTCCTTCAATTCAGTATCACTTAACCCGCCATTGGTTTTATGGTCGCTTGATAACAAAAACGCGCAGCTGGCGCTATTTGAAGAAGCCGCCGGTTTTGCTGTCAATATAATGGCTGCCGACCAGACTGAATTATGCCAACGCTTTGCCGGTCAGGACACCGACCGTTTTAGCGGTATTGCGTGGGAATTTGGACATCATGGTCACCCGTTGATTGCTAACGCGCTGGCCCATATAGAGTGTCGTCCATGGCGCATTTACGAAGGTGGCGATCATAGTATTTTTGTTGGTGAGGTGATGCGCGCGCAGCATCTTTCAGACCGGCCCGCAGCAACCTTTTTTAAGGGGCAGCTCGGCCATTATGGCAGCTAATGCAGAATAACCAACCCATTCTGGCAGATCTGGTGCTGGTCGGTGGGGGGCATGCCCAGATTGCCGTTCTCAAAGCCTTTGCCATGACGCCACTGCCGGGGGTGCGCCTAACATTAGTCACCAATGCCAGCCGAACGCCCTATTCGGGAATGCTGCCCGGCTATGTCGAGGGGGTGTGGGACGACGATGAACTTCATATTGATTTACGCCACCTTGCGCAATTTGCTGGCGCCCGCATTATTATCGCCAGTGTCACCGGTATTGATGCGGATACCAAAACAATCTTTTTCGATGATCGCCCAGCCCTAAATTTTGATATTTTATCGATCAATATTGGCGGACACCCCAATACAGCGCTTATTCCGGGGGCCGATCAAAATAGCGTTCCGGTAAAACCTATTGCCGCATTTCAAGAAAAATTTCTCGCGCTGTTCGCCGCTGACTTGCCCAAAAAGCTGGCGATTATCGGTGGCGGGGCGGCGGGATGCGAATTGGCGCTATCACTTGCAACACGTTGGAAAAATGAGACTGGGCACCTGCCAGAGCTTGCCATAATCAGTCGATCTTCCAGTTTGATGCCACATATGGCGCCGCGGGCGGGCAGGCTTGTTGAAAACCGGCTGCATGACATCGGGGCAAAGGTAATCCGTGGGCATTATGTCATTAACATTGATAAACAGCATGTGACCCTTGATAATGCCGACAAAGTAGATTTTGATGCGTGTTTTTTGGTGACCGCCGTCACTGCCCCTTTATGGCTGGCCAGTACGGGGCTCGCCTTGGATCAGCATGGGTTTATCACTGTCGGCCCTAGTTTGCAGTCGGTAAGCCACCCTTATATTTTTGCCGCAGGTGATTGCGCGTCGGTGCGCCACGGCCCACGGCCAAAGGCTGGGGTGTTTGCGGTGCGCGCCGGGCGGATTCTTGCCGCCAACCTGCGCCGTTTCATTATCGGAAAAGCACTACGGCACTGGCGCCCCCAAAAACACTACCTAGCCTTGATAGGTACTGCCGATGGAAGCGCGATTGCGGCGCGCGGCAATTTGGCCGTTTCAGGACGGGCGTGGTGGCATATGAAATGCTGGATTGACCAGCGCTTTATGACAAAATACAAAAATTTAAAAATGCCGCTGCCTGCAGCCATCACAGGTTTTGCTGGGGTGCCGCGACATGCCGCGCCAGACACGCTCCATACGTCTGACACAGCCAACATGGCCACAGACAATATTTTGGTTCATGACCCGGCATTTTCTGCAATGCGCTGTCTTGGATGTGCCGCAAAAACCAGCCATCAGGTTTTGCAAACAGCGATGCATGACGCTGTTACAATCGCTCTTGCCAACGGTGCCAACCCAGAATTGATGCCCCCATCTGGCCTTGAGACAGACAGTGCCCTGTTGCCAGAAATACCGGCCAGCACGCGGCTTGTGCAATCTGTCGATGTGCTCTCAGAAATTGTCACAGACCCCTTTATCCTTGGGCAAATCGCCTCAGTCCATGCTTTCAGTGATATCTACGCATATTTGTCCAACCCTCTATATTCACTAGCAATTATAAATTTACCAGAATCTGAAATATCGATACAGACCAATCAATTGACACATTTGTTAGCAGGCGCGTTGTTGGCGCATAGCGCGGCTGGTGTAAAGCTTGTCGGTGGTCACACCAGCGAGGGCGGCGGCCTGTCAATTGGTTTTGCGGTAACGGGCAGCACACCACATGCACATATTCACCTGCAGCCTGACAAAATGGATAGGCTGGTTTTGGTTCTGACAAAACCTATCGGTAGCGGTGTCATCATGGCCGCCAATATGCAGTTATGCGCTAACGCGGCGTGGGTGGATGCTGCCATTGCCGAAATGACCCGCAGCAATGCGGCAGCAGCACATTTCTTTAAACAACACAGCGCGCACGCGGCGACCGATGTCACTGGGTTTGGCCTCGCTCGGCATGCCCTAAATCTGGCACTGCGTCTAGGCTACAAGGGGTGTCATATTGACGTGTCTTGTTTGCCTATATTAGACGGTGCGCGTGACCTGCTCAGCGCCGGCATTAGGTCAAGCCTGCACGCGCAAAATCGTCTTGCGGTGAAACTGCACGCCGGCCATATGCCGCCTGATATTTTGGCGCAAATCCTGTTTGACCCGCAAACAAGCGGCGGTTTGCTTGGGGTTTTTTCTGAAAATTACGCACACAAAGTGGTATCGTCACTCTCGGAAACCGGTCATAAAGCGGCTATCATTGGTTCTTTTGCGCAAAATTATTATGGGCTGCATATCACCCAGACCTTCGCTGGCAGAGGGCAGTAACTTCCATGGCTCCACCGATAAAACGTATTTCAGCTGACTTGCCAGCGCTTTTTGACACGCAGTTTGACGCTATTATTGATGTTCGTTCACCAGCCGAATTTGCCGATGACCATGTTCCAGGCGCGATCAACCTGCCGGTACTTGATAATCAACAACGTGCCGAAATTGGTACAATCTACAAACAGATAGACCCGTTTACCGCAAAACGCGCTGGCGCCGCCATGGTTGCGGCAAATATCGCAACACATTTACAAACCGTTTTGAAAGACAAGCCGCGTGACTGGCGGCCCTTGGTATATTGCTGGCGTGGCGGCCAACGAAGCGGTGCTATGGCGCAGATTTTTAGCGATATTGGCTGGCATTGCAGCCTTATTGACGGTGGCTATAAGGCGTATAGGCGGGCTGTGCTTGATGGCTTGACGCATCTGCCACCGCAATTAACACTTGTTGTTTTATCTGGTCAAACCGGCACCGCCAAAACCCATATTCTGCGGTCGGCGCGTGAACAAGGCGCCAAGGTGATTGACCTTGAAGGCATCGCCCATCATCGCGGATCGCTTTTGGGTAGCGAACCCGGAACGCCGCAACCGTCACAAAGGCTTTTTGAATCACGGCTTTGTCAGAATTTACACAAATGCCCCCCAACCCAGCCGGTTTTTGTCGAGGCCGAAAGCAACAAAATAGGCAATATACATGTGCCACCAGCGATGTGGGCAGCGATGCTACAGGCACCACGCATGCGGGTCAGTGCACCGCTTCCATCACGTGTCGCGTTTTTGCAGCGTGATTATGCGCATATGATAGACAACCCAGATGGCATCATGCCGCTTCTCGCCGGGCTCAAGCACCGCTACGGCGCATTCCAACTAGGCGTGTGGCAGGATATGATCCACCGCGCGGACTGGGACGCGCTTATCACCAGCCTGCTGGAGACCCACTACGACCCATCCTACGAACGCTCCGGCAATGCTCGGCAGGCTGATGCACATAAGTATTTGACCGCAACCACATTGGACGCGGACGATATTTCCCGGATGGCTGATGAAATGATCGCCACATTCCCGACAACATAGTCGCAAAACGCTGGTAAAACAGTCTTAAAATAATCGTGTAATCAGCAGCAATCGCTGTGGAGACAGCTTTTGATGGGACATTCAACAGCGTTTTGCAATAAAACGGGCTTGCATATCGGTTTTTGTTCTGTATAACCGTTTCCGCAAGGCTTATTCCCCGGTAGCTCAGCGGTAGAGCAAGCGACTGTTAATCGCTTGGCCGGCGGTTCGAATCCGTCCCGGGGAGCCATTGCTTCTATAAAATGTTTCCCAAAATATTATGCTTATTTATGGCGGCTTTCTAGGACGCCAATGACATCGGCTAGGCCAAGACCGGCGTCTTCAAGCAGCACAATCATATGAAACAACAGATCAGCCGCTTCATTTGCGGTTTCTGCCGGGTCATCTTTCATCCGCGCCAACGCTAATTCGACGCCCTCTTCGCCCACCTTTTGGGCAATGCGCGCAGGCCCGTCTGTAAACAGACTTGTTGTATAGCTTTTGGCCGGCAGGGTGCGATGACGTTCCGCAATCAAAGCGCTTAACTGGTCTAAAAATAATGTATGGCTGGGTTTATCATCATTAAAACAACTGACCGAACCGGTATGGCACGACGGGCCATGTGGCCGCGCCTGAACCAAAATCGTATCAGCATCACAATCCATCTCTGCGCTGATAAAATCTAGCCAATGACCAGATGTTTCACCTTTTGTCCATAACCGGTCTTTGGAGCGTGAATAAAACGTGACCTTAGCGTGATCTATGGTTTTTATTAGCGCGTCACGGTTCATATAGCCAAGCATAAGCACTTGCCTTGTATCGATGTTTTGTACGATGGCGGGCAGCAACCCACCCCCTTTGGCCCAATCAAGCGTTTCGGGATTTAGCATTGGCATATTACACTCGCACTTCAATAGATTGCGCCCGCAAAAAGGCTTTTAGATCAGGAATAGGAATTTTGCCGCTGTGAAATACCGATGCCGCCAAGGCGCCATCAATTTCAGTTTTATTGAACAAATCGGCAAAATGCGCGTAATCACCGGCCCCACCAGACGCAATCACAGGCACTGAAACGGCAGCTTTAACGGCCATCAATTGCGCAATGTCATAGCCCTGCTTGACACCATCATTATTCATACAATTCAGCACAATCTCGCCCGCCCCCAACGCCACAACCTGTTGTGCCCAGGCCACGGTTTCACGTTTTGACTTAATCGTCTTTGCCGCATCGCCGGTATATTGATAAACCTGCAAAAGATCACCTTCACAGCGGCTATCAATGCCGGCAACAACGCATTGCGTGCCAAATGCAGCGGCCAATTCGGTGATAAATTCGGGGCGCTCGAGGGCTGGCGAATTTACCGAAATTTTATCCGCCCCATCATTCAAAATAGCTTTTGCATCAGCAATGGTGCGAATGCCCCCAGCCACACAAAAAGGAATATTTATGCGCCGTGCAATCTGATTGACCCAGCTTTTATCGACAACGCGGCCATCACTGCTGGCGGTAATGTCATAGAATACGAGCTCGTCAACACCTTCATCTGCATAGCGCTGCGAAAGTTCCAAAATATCGCCCATATCAACATGGTTACGAAATTGCACACCTTTCACGACGCGGCCATCTTTGACGTCAAGGCACGCAATAATACGTTTGGTTAGCATGCCACGGCCTCCAGGGCGGCGGCCACTGTAAACCGGCCTTCGTAAAGCGCCTTGCCAATAATCACCCCATCAGCGGCAAGATTATACAAATCAGCCAGTGTGCTGGCACCGCCTGACGCCTGCAAATGAAGCTGCGGAAATGCCGCTTTCACGTCCGCATATAAATCGCGGTTAAAGCCCTGCAATGTACCGTCACGGTCAATATCGGTGCATAAAACATGTTTTAACCCAGCAGCTTCAAAATGTTTCAAAAAGCCGAACAAAGTCTGGCTACTGGCCTCTTGCCAGCCTGATACGGCAATGAAAAACGCCTTGTCTTGACGCACCACATCTGCGGCTAGGCAAATTTTATCCGACCCATATTTATGTAGGAGATTTGTCACAACATCAGGCGACCGCACCGCCAAACTGCCAATCACCACACGTGCGGCACCCGCGTCAAGCAACGCAGCAACATCATTTGCAGACCTAATCCCACCACCAGTTTGCACCTTCAGGCCAGTATTTTTAATGATCGTTGCGATCAAATCAATTTGCCGGTGTTCGGGGTTTTTGGCGCCATCAAGATCGACAAGATGCAGCCATGTTGCCCCCGCATCTGCATAGGACTTCGCCACCGTCACCGGATCGCTTCCATAATGCGTCAACTGGTCAAAATCACCTTTGTGGAGGCGCACCACCGCGCCGCCAATCAAATCAATTGCCGGATATAAAATCATGACGGCATCTCCAAAAAATTCTTCAAAATTTGTGCGCCAACCTGCCCGGATCTTTCCGGGTGAAATTGACAGCCCATAAAATTCTTGTGCGCCGCAATAGCGGTGAATCTGTCACCATAATCGCATGCCGCAATGGTGGTATCGCTTGCGGGCACAAAAAAACTATGCACAAAATAAACATGCGATGATGCGGGCACGCCAGCCATTAACGGGTGTGACGCCACCTGTTGTAGACTATTCCAGCCCATATGCGGCACCGCCCTGCCCGGCGCGGGCGTAAAGGCGGTGCAGCGCCCCTCTAAAACCCCAAGCAAATCTGTGTTGCCCTCGTCTGAATGGCTGAACAACAACTGCATACCAAGACATATCCCGAGCACCGGTTGCCGCAGCTGACGAATGCATTCTATTAAATTGGCGTCACGCAAGGTACGCATTGCCACTGGCGCGGCGCCGACACCCGGCAGTAAGACACGGTCAGCCGACTGGATAACGCTTACATCTTGCGTCAGCACAGACGTTGCCCCAAGACGCTCAAGGGCAAATTGCACTGATGCTATATTGGCGCCGCCGCTATCAATAATCGCGATCATAGCGCCCCCTTCGTGCTTGGCATTTCATCGCCTTCACGCCGAATAGCCTGACGCAACGCCCGGCCAAACCCTTTAAAACAGGCCTCTACCATATGGTGGGTATTTTCACCGGTAACCGAGATGTGAAGATTGGCCTGCATATTTTCTGCCAGAGAATAGAAAATATGCGGCACCAGATCAGTCGGAAGATCGCCCACATGTGATTCTGGAAAATCTGCTTTAAAATCCAAATAGAACCGGCCGCCGAAATCAAGCGCGACCTGAACAAGCGATTCATCCATGGGCAGGAAAAATCCATAACGCCCGATGCCGCGTTTATCGCCAAGCGCCGCGCGGATCGCTTGACCTAGGGTGATTGCACAATCTTCAACAGAAT
>Ga0181606_10005742_pt1 | contig 10206 bp, 5 predicted proteins | sample 041ome_10_FD_132994 | JGI IMG/M metagenome (GOLD analysis project Ga0181606, IMG submission 132994) | Coastal salt marsh microbial communities from the Groves Creek Marsh, Skidaway Island, Georgia - 041412US metaG (megahit assembly) | ecosystem: Environmental > Aquatic > Marine > Intertidal zone...
GATGTGATTTCCGCACGGGGACGATTGAAGACGACGGTGTTGGAATAGGAATGCCGCCACGGCTCGAGGCCAATCGCCGCAAGCCGCTCCACCGCATACTCCGCCATCGCCAGACAGCCTGGGATGATCCGGCGAAATCCCTCCAGCCCGGTGGTGTGAAACGCATACCACAGGAACAGCGGCGTGTGTCCATTCCGCGAGCCGGTGAGCGTGGTGTCGAGCGTTCCGATGTATTCGACGCCGCTGGCGATCCGCTCCACATTCGCCTTCTTGGCAAGCACCACTCCACAGGGGATTGGCGAGCCGATCATCTTGTGCCCACTGATCGCGATGCTGTCGACGCCCGCTCGAAAGTTCCAGGCTGGTGGATCCTCCACAAAAGGCAGGATCATCCCACTCAGCGCAGCGTCGGCATGCAGGTAGTGCCGCTCCAGTGCAAACTCTTCAAACAGACCATGAATCGCTGCGATCTCATCGACGGCGCCCTTCATCGTCGTGCCAACAGTCGCACAGACGATGGGCGGCACACTGCGATGAATCCGCAAGGTCTCGCGAAGGTCGTCGAGATCCATGCTGCCATCAGGCCTCGACCGCACCATGATGCTGGGCAGTCCGAGACACCGCAGCACCTTTCCAATTGAGTAGTGGGCATCTTGCGAGTAGTAGACCACGCCCGTGGGGTAGAGCTCGCGAGCCAGGAACAGGCCGTAGTGGTTGCCTTCCGTACCACCGTTGGTCACGTAGCCCCAGGTCTCTCCAGCAGGAGCTTCAGTGAGCTGCTCAAAGATGGCGAGCACTTCTCGTTCAAAGGCGTGCGTCTGCAGGTGATAGTTACTGTCAACGTAGGGGTCGCCGACGTTGTTCACCGGAAACGCAAGAAACCGATAGAGCTCCGAGTAGTCAAAGTTGCGATTGCACGGATAGCCCAGAAAGTGTGCCGACTCATCCTGAAGCCTGCCAAAAAGCCGCTCGAGCCGCGTCCGGTCTTCTCCGGAGAGCGGCTGATGCTGGTATCTCGCGTCACTCATCGCAGCCCCTTTAAGAGCGGTCATCCCTCATCGTGCATCATAGGCAACCCAACGTCCCGAAATCCTCAGTCTTCAGGCCGCTCCCCCTCCATCGGCATCGTGACCAGCCGCAGCTGAAAGCATCCGAGCCTCTCCAGGCATCACGCTTCCCACAGCCGCCACCGGCAGCCTGATCGCCGTCTGCATCTGTGCCACCGCCTGGTAAAGAAGATGGCTCTGCCTCGAACTCTTGAGAGGCTACGATAGAGAGAGAGAAAAGCCGCGAAGATGGGAGACGGGGAGCCGTGCGATTAGGTGCCACACAGCGAGTCGAAACAGCGAGTCTTGCAGTGATGCTGTCGAACACTGTGTGGAAGACAGTTTCTTGTGCATGCGTCGTCGCGGCGTGTCAGTTCTCTGCAGGGGAATCCACCGCCACCGCTGCTGAAGTCGACTTCACACGCGATGTCCAGCCCATCTTGGCGGCTAACTGCCTGGCCTGCCATGGCTTTGATGCTGAGTCTCGTGAGGCGGGCCTACGACTCGACGATGCCGAGGCCGCCACTGCTGAACTCGACTCGGGAGCTCGTGCGATCGTCCCCGGCAACCCGACCGCTAGTGAGCTTGTGGTTCGCATCGAGAGCGATGACAGCGACCTGGTGATGCCGCCGCCTGGCAGCGGGCATTCGCTCACCGCCGAGCAACGCGAGACGCTTCGCAGCTGGGTGGAAGCGGGCGCCGCCTACGCCAAGCACTGGGCCTTCGAGCCACTCGCGAACGTCACACCACCGGCAGCCCAAGCACTCGGCCATCCTGTCGACGAGTTCATCGCCGCCAAACTCGCCGGGGCAGGCCTCTCGTTTTCACCAGAAGCGGCTCCCGAGACTCTGCTGCGTCGGGTGTCGCTCGACCTGACCGGCCTGCCGCCAACACTCGATGAGCTTGATGCCTTCCTGGCTGACTGGGCCGTCGACGCAGACGCCGCCTACACAGCGGCTGTTGATCGGCTGCTTGCCAGCCCTCACTACGGCGAGCGCATGGCCCGCTGGTGGCTCGACATGGCTCGGTACGCTGATAGCAACGGCTATTCGATCGACGGACCACGCGAGATCTGGGCCTGGCGTGACTGGGTGATTGCCGCCTTCAACGAAGACATGCCCTTCGATCAGTTTACGATCGAACAGCTTGCCGGTGACCTCCTGCCAGAGGCGACCATCTCCCAGCAGCTCGCCACCGGCTTCCACCGCAACACGGCGATTAATCAGGAAGGTGGCATCGACAAAGAGCAGTTCCGCATCGATAGCGTGTTCGACCGCGTCGCCACCACCGGCGTTGTCTGGCTGGGACTCTCGATCGGCTGCGCCCAGTGTCACGACCACAAGTTTGATCCGGTCAGCCAGCAGGACTACTACCGACTGTTTGCGTTCTTTAACAACCAGGACGAGCCAAGGCTCTCGCTTGCTGCCGACGCCCTGCTCTTTCCAGCAACGGCTCCGCCGGTGGCCACAAATGACGATGGCACACCAAAGCCAGCCACCTCGTCACTCGTCCTGCGAGATCGCTCTTCCCCGCGGACTACGACTGTCTTCATTCAGGGTGACTTTACGCGTCCGGCCGATGAAGTCTCCCCAAACACCCCTGCAGTCTTGCCTCCGCTCGACCCAGCCAGCGACGAGACCATTGCCACGCGGCTTGACCTCGCCCGTTGGCTCGTCTCTGCTGACAACCCGCTCACTTCGCGTGTCGTGGTCAATCGCATCTGGCAGCGGTTCTTTGGCAGCGGTCTCGTCGAAACCGACAACGACTTCGGACTGATGGGCAGTCCACCGTCGCACCCTGAGCTGCTCGACTGGCTTGCGGCCAACCTCATCGAGCGTGGCTGGAGTCTCAAGCAGCTTCAGCGGCTGCTGGTCACCTCTCGTACCTACCGGCAGTCTTCGCGCGAAACCGAACTGGCCCAGGAGGCAGATCCTGGCAACCGACTGCTCTCTCGTCAGCAACGGCTGAGACTTGATGCTGAGCTCGTCCGCGACGTGGCGCTGACCGCATCCGACTTGCTGGTGCCTGCTCTCGGTGGACCACCCGTGTTCCCACCCATCCCCGAGGGGGCAACAGCGCTCAATCAGGTCAAACGGCAGTGGAAAACGAGCACTGGTGATGACCGCTACCGCCGCGGCATCTACACCTTCCTCTACCGCGCCACGCCCCCTCCTGCGCTCTCGGTGTTTGACGCGCCTCCAGGCATCACCGCCTGCACGCGTCGCAACCGCAGCAACACCCCACTGCAGGCACTCGCGCTGCTCAACGACCAGGCCTTCATGGAGATGGCGGAAGCCCTGGCAGGCCTCGTCGAAGCTGACGGGCTCGAGGCCGCTTTCCGCCGCTGCACCGCACGCACGCCAGATCCGGAAGAGCTCGCCGTGCTGGAGCCACTCTCAGCTCTCGAAGCCGCGCGGGTGCTGCTGAACCTCGACGAGACGATTACCCGCGAGTGACCATCTCGCTCACGCCATCCGTGCCCATCCGTGACGGATCTGCTGGAGACCCTGCCATGCCCGGCCCTAACGACCCCAACGACCTCTCCTCAACGCTGCTGAAGAACCAGACCCGCCGCCACTTCTTCGCTGACTGCGGAGTGGGTGTCGGCGGGATGGCCTTGGGATCGCTGCTCGGCACGTCGACCGCTTCCGCCAGCAACGAACCTGCCACCACACGGCAGCCCGACTTCACGCCACGGGCCAAACGGGTGATCTACCTGTTTATGGCTGGCGGCCCTTCGCAGCTCGATCTGTTTGAACACAAGCCACAGCTCAACGCCTTGAGTGGCCAGCGGATTCCAGAGAGTTTCACCGAAGGGAAACGCTTTGCATTCATGGATTCCAGCAACGGCTTCAATCTGCTGGCCACAAAACGCAGCTTCGCCCAGTATGGCGAGTGTGGAGCCTGGGTCAGTGATCTGCTTCCCCACACCGCCGGCATCGTTGACCGACTGACGTTTCTGAAGACCTGCTCTGCGGATCTTTTCAACCATGCTCCGGCCAAACTGTTTATGAACACCGGCACCGGGCAGTTTGGCCGCCCCTGCATGGGCTCGTGGGTCACCTATGGGCTCGGCAGTGAGTCGCGAGATCTTCCCGGTTTTGTGGTGTTGCAAAGCGGTCCACGAGGACCGCGAGGTGGCGCAGTGCTGTGGGGAAGCGGTGGACTGCCGAGCTCCTATCAGGGCGTTCCCTTTCGCAACACGGGAGACCCCATCCTGAACCTCTCCACCGCCGAGGGCATTGACCAGGTCAGTCAGCGGCGGGTCGTTGACGCCGTGCGGCGGCTCAACGAGCAGCGACTCGCAGCCACCGGCGATGCCGAAATTGCCACTCGCATCGCTGGCTACGAGATGGCATTCCGGATGCAGTCAAGCGCTCCTGAACTCACCGACATCGGAGGTGAGACAGCGGAAACCCTCGACCTCTACGGCATCAAGGAGCCGGGCGAGTCGACCTACGCCCGCAACTGCCTGCTGGCTCGCCGGCTAGTGGAACGTGGCGTGCGGTTTGTGCAGCTCTACCACACCAACTGGGACCACCACGGCGGCCCGACCGAAAACCTGGAAACCCACCTGCCGCAGATCGCTGGCGAAATCGATCGAGCGTCGGCTGGCCTGATTCTCGACCTTGAGCGGCGTGGGCTCCTCGATGACACGATCGTGATCTGGGGAGGTGAGTTTGGCCGCACACCGATGGGCGAGACCCGCGAAAGCACCGGCCGCAATCACCACATTGATGCCTTCACGATGTGGTTTGCCGGGGGTGGCTTTCGACCTGGTTTCACCTACGGCGAGACCGACGAGTTCGGCTTCGGTCCAATCGCCAACGGCACCCACGTTCGCGATGTGCACGCCACACTGCTGCATCAGCTCGGCCTCGACCATGAGCGGCTCTCGATTCGCTCGCAAGGGCTCGACCAGCGGCTCACGGGCGTCGAACCGGCCCGCGTGCTTCACGACATGCTTTCGTAAGTAGCTTCAGTCTTTCCTTTGAGGTGCTTGTTATGCCCCGGTTGATCACGGCGATCTCGGTCTGTCTGGCCTTCGCCATCCTGACCACTCCAACGGGAACGTCTCGATTCGCCCAGGCCGCTGCTGCTGACACCCAATACGACCTTGTTGTCTACGGGGGCACATCAGGCGGTATCGTCGCTGCTATTCAGGCGCGAGCCATGGGGAAGACGGTCGTTTTGGTGGAACCGGGCAGCCACGTCGGTGGGCTGACTGCCGGGGGTCTGGGCGCAACGGATATTGGCAACAAGGCAGCGATCGGTGGCCTCTCGCGGGAGTTCTACCGGAAGATCGCGGAGCACTACGACAACGACGACGCCTGGATCCATCAACCGCGTGCCAGCTACAAGAGCGGCCGAGGCTCTGGTGATAGCGGCGATGCCGAGATGTGGACGTTCGAACCACATGTCGCCGAACAGATCTACCTCGACTGGCTCAACGAGACCGGCGTGGAGCTGGTGATGAATGAGCGGCTTGTTCGTGAGGCTGGCGGCGTGACCAAAACCGGCCCTCGCATCACCTCACTGACCTGTGAAAGCGGCCGTCGTTTCACAGGCAGATTCTTTATCGATGCGACCTACGAAGGCGATCTCCTGGCCGCTGCAGGCGTGTCCTACCATGTCGGCAGGGAGGCTGAGCGTGTGTATGACGAAACGCTCAACGGGATCCGGGTCGCCCGTGCCCTCAAGCATCAGTTCACCCACGACGTCGATCCTTATGTTGTGCCAGGTGACCCCAGCAGCGGCCTGCTCCCTTTGATCTCTGCCGATCCGCCAGGACGTGACGGCGACGGTGACGATCGGGTGCAGGCGTACAACTTCCGCATGTGCACCACAGACGTGGCCAGCAACCGCCGCGCGTGGCCCAAGCCGGCAACCTACGACGAATCAGAGTTTGAGCTGCTGTTTCGCAACTTCGAGGCAGGCGACCACCGCATTCCCTGGAATCCGGTCTGGATGCCAAACCGCAAGACAGACACCAACAACAACTTTGCGATCAGCACCGACTACATCGGCGGCAACGAAGGCTATGTCGAGGGCAGCTACGCCGACCGCGACCGCATCTTTGCCGACCACAAGCGGTATCAGCAGAGCCTGATGTGGAGCCTCGCCAATCACCCCCGCGTCCCAGAAAAGGTACGGGATCATTTCCAGCGACTCGGCCTCGCCAAAGACGAGTTTATTGAAACGGACAACTGGCCACACCAGATGTATGTCCGTGAAGGCCGGCGGATGATTTCCGACTATGTGATGACCCAAGAAGACTGCCAGTGGCAGCGAAAAGCTGCCGACCCGGTGGGCCTTGCGGCCTACAACATGGACTCACACAACTGCCAGCGGTATGTCACCAGCGACGGTGTGGTTCGGAATGAAGGAGACGTGCAGGTGGGCGTAAAGCCCTACCCCATTAGCTACCGCAGCATCTGTCCAACGCAATCGGAGTGCGACAACCTGCTGGTCCCCGTCTGCCTCTCCGCCTCCCACATCGCCTACGGCTCGATCCGCATGGAGCCCGTGTTTATGGTGCTCGGACAGTCCGCCGCGACAGCCGCCATGCTCGCGCTCGAGGCCAACATCGCAATCCAAGACCTGCCATATGAGCAGCTACACGATCGCCTGATCGCTGATGGCCAAGCACTCGCTTGGGCCGGAAGCGGACGAGCCCCAGAGAGTCTCGCGGGCATCGTTATCGATAATACGGCAGCGACCCTGAAGGGTGACTGGAACTCAAGCACCTCCATCAAAGGCTACGTGGGCTATGACTATCTCCACGATGACAACACCGGCAAAGGCAGCAAAACGATAACATTCGTGGCCCGCGTGCCTGAAGCAGGCAGTTATGAAATCCGGCTCTTTGCCACAGCCAGCGGCAACCGCGCCACGAATGTGCCAGTCACGGTCCACTTCCCGTCCGGCGTTGAAAAACGATCAATCGATCAACGCACCGGGCCAGGAGCCGAGGGGCAGATCAGCCTCGGTGTCTTTGCCTGCCCGGCTGACGAAGACATCAAGGTCACGCTGTCGACAGAGGATACCAACGGCTACGTGGTGGCTGATGCCGTGCAGTTCATTCCGAAGAACGCGAGATAAACCTCACTTCAACGACGTAAAAAAACCGCCGCAGTCACTCGGACTGCGGCGGCCTTGTTTATTTCAGCGCGATCGAACCAATCGACCTTAGTCTGCAATTCGCTTCAGCGCCTGCAGGGCAGCGATCGCCTTGTCCGTACCACCGAGTGATGATGCCACCTTCTTCGCAGCGATCAGGTCATCAATCGACACGGCAGCGGACGCCGCAGGCTTTCCAGCTCGTGGTGCTGCTGACCGTGAAGCCGCGGCCCTGGCAGCGGCCCGCTTTGCACCCTTCCGCTTGCGGAGCGGACGGAAGCCCATCTTCTTCAGCACAATGCTGACCTGAGCAGGCGCCACCTTGACACCACGCTTGGCAAGCTCAGCCACGATCACAGAAGGACGGGGCTGCTCACCCTTTGCTTTCATCTCAGCGGCCAGCTTGCGAACCTCTTCACTCTTGTTTGCCGCAGCACCAGCCTTGGGGGCTGCCTTCTTGGAAGCCGCCTTATTTGCGGAAGTCGCCATACTTTTCTTTGCTTTCTCGAGGGTCACGGTGTTGCCCCCGTCAACGGGGACTGTTTTTTGATCGAACATTTGCACAGCTGAGTCAACTCATGCGAGCATTGCTGAATTCCGCTGACGCGAGCACGACGCTACCTCATTCTTCAGGTATTCCTGAATGATGCGTCGCCGTCCGATCCGGACGAATACTAACACTCACTGTGCAACTCTTCAACAGCCGCTGCATTACTTTCAAGAGAAAACAGACTCGATGTCACTTTACAAATCACACAGAACCCATTTTTTATACGGACCGACACAGCAACACGGATCGAGACAGTGGCTTCAGTCACTGTTCTTCATCTGCATCGCAGCTGTGCATGCCGCCGGCGTGCCGCTCGCATCCGCGGAAGAACGCGATCCTCCGCGGGCGGATTCTGTGCTTTTTGAAGTGCCGCCGGTCGCCTCGACCTGGTCAGATCTCACTAGAAATATCACGTCTCCGGAAGCCTGGCAGACACATAAACAAGACCTCCGCAGACGTTTCCTCAGCCTGTTACGAGATGACCAAAAACCTGCCCGGCCACCACTCGACATCCAGGTTCATGAGGACGTTCTCGTCGATGGAATCTACCGACGAAAGCTGATCAGTTATGCCGTGGAGGCTGACGAGCGGTGCCATGCGTATCTCGGCATTCCGCTTGACTGCCCACCGAACACGCCTGCCGTCGTCGCCCTGCACGGCACCTACGCCGAGGGAAGCAAGCGGGCAGCCGGTCTTATCGACAATCCAGACAAGGCATATCTCGACCATCTTTGCCGCCGGAGGTACGTCGTCATTGCCCCGGAACACTTTGTCTCGGGCCACCGCACGCCGCCCGAGGGTCCCTACGAAACGCAACGTTTCTATGAGAAACATCCTGAATGGACGGCCGTTGGAAAGTTCACCTACGAGCATTCGATCGCGATTGATGTGCTCCAGACGCTCCCCGAAGTTGATCCGAACCATATTGGCGTTCTAGGGCATTCACTCGGAGGGCATGGCAGCATCTTTCTCGCGGCCTACGACGACCGAGTCGCCGCTGCTGCCTGCAACTGCGGGGCCTCGTTTTTTCGGCATAACCCCAGGTTCGCCGACTGGTCGCGGGATCGCTGGTACATCTACTTCAAGCCACTCCGTGAGGGCTTCCTTCGTCATGAACTCCCTCCGATCGACTTTCACGAAATCATCGCGTTGATAGCACCGCGACCATTTCTTGACCTCAGCGGGCTCAACGATGGCAACGCTGGAACGCAGCGACAACGCGTGCTGATGCTGACGGAGGTGATGAAGGCCTATGACCTCGAGGAGGCATCAGCAAACTTCGCATTCTATGTGCACGGCCGGGGACACTCCGTGGCCCATGAATCACGCGAGCTGATGTACGGCTGGATGGACACACACCTCAAGCCAGCAGCTGCCACCGAAACACGGCGTGTCGCTGAACCGTCGCAGCCTTAGATGGACAGCCATAGATCTACGCTGAGACGACGCGCTTACAGATCACGGCGGTCAGGTCGTCCAGCTGGGGATGCCCCTGCGCAAAGGCCTTCACTTCTTCGGCGAGCCCACTGACGATGGCTTCGGCGGGCTGCTGACACAACCGGCGAATGACTGCCTCCACACGTCGCTCGCCAAATGTTTCTCCGTCAGGCTGCTGACACTCATAAAAACCGTCCGTCAGCAGCACCAGGACATCGCCTTCCTCAAGCACCCGTTTCTCAGATGGGTCATACTCGATCTCGGGCATAAACCCTAAGGGAAGCCCATGGGTGGGCAGTTCCTCAAAACAGTCTGCCGAAGCGTCATAGAGCAACACGGGGCCTTGGGCCGCACTGAGAAACTCGAGTTCTCCAGCCCCTGAAAAGATTCCACAGAAGGCGGTCACAAACCGTCCTGGTGGCATATCGAGGGCGAGCAGTCGCTGCACATCCGCCACCGCTCGCTCCAGGCCGACCCCCCCCAACAGCGCGGCGCGGCAGAGTGCGCGGGCCTCGGTCATGATCAGCGCCGGTCCGATGCCGTGGCCCGTCGCATCCGCAATCAGCACCGCCAAAGAGCCATCGTCGAGCGGTAGGAAGTCGTAGAAATCACCACCGGTCTCATCGGCTGGCTGGTTCCAACCTGCAATGTCGAAACCGGCAAACATCGGATTTTCCTCTGGCAGCAGGCCCTTCTGGATCGAACAAGCGATACTGAGGTCGCGTTCGATTTTCTGCTTCTTGGCATAGTGGTCGAGAAGCTGCTGTCGTTGGATCGCCACCCCGGCCTGGCTACCGAGAAAGCCTGCGATCTCTTCATCCGGCGAGGTGAATGGTCCCGAGCGTTTGTTGAGCAGCTGCAGAACACCAACGGTTGCCTCGTCGTGATCCGTCAGCCGCACCGCGAGCATGCTGCGGGTGCGAAACCCGCTCGACTTATCGAAGTCAGGGTTAAAGCGAGAGTCTGCGTAGGCATCGGGAAGATTGACGAGCTGGCCCGTGCGCGCCACCTCACCGGCGATCCCTCGGCTAGCCGGAAAACGGATTTCCGAGA
>Ga0181606_10005747_pt1 | contig 10203 bp, 5 predicted proteins | sample 041ome_10_FD_132994 | JGI IMG/M metagenome (GOLD analysis project Ga0181606, IMG submission 132994) | Coastal salt marsh microbial communities from the Groves Creek Marsh, Skidaway Island, Georgia - 041412US metaG (megahit assembly) | ecosystem: Environmental > Aquatic > Marine > Intertidal zone...
CTCTAATTCCATACTCTCGGATGCTTGCTCCGGTTCCGATGTTACAGTTGCATCCTCTACTACAACATCGCTTGGCTTTTCCACTGGTTCTTCAGTTTTAATTTCTTTTAAATTAAACTTACTAACATAATCTTCTACAGAAAGTTTTTTGTCTTCTGCGGCTTTAGTTACTTCTTCTAACGTATATTCAGAACCTTCGTATTCAAACATAATTAAATTTTAAGGTAGTTTATTTTTTTCTCTTCTTTGCTCAATCAATTCATCTATTTCAACTAAAACAGCGTCGGTACTTGCATCAGCACCAAACTCAGAAGTCTCAAGATCTTTAGCTAATCTAGCAACGTCTTCTTTTCTGTTCATATCATAGGTTTTTTCACTATCTGTTCCTTGATATAGTGTTACAATTTTACCTTCTTGAACAGCTTGACCTTCACCTAATTCAGCTCTAATAGCTGTTAAAGGATTTTTTAATACAGCGTTCAACCTATCTTCAGCTCTGCTAGTTATTTTTTCTTTTTGTTCTTTAGATTTAATTTCAGAAACTGTAGGTTCTTTTGGTTTTTCTGCTTTTATAATTTCAACGTCTACTTGTGTAGGTGGCGCGTATTTACCTATAGCGTGCGAAGCGTATAACGAAGCTAATAAATCTTTAGCGTCGTTATCTAAACTTTGATTTAAGTCATATTTAATATCAGCTGTAACTTGATCTTTGCTAAGAAAAAAATCTAACAAAGCAACTTGCTGGTTTTCAGGTAAAGAATCTATAGTAGCCACAATGTCAGCCTTCATATCAGTTGCTAACAATGCTTCATTAGTTTCTTTGTAGCGTCTTATATCACCATTTGATAATTTTTCTTCTTTTATAGGTTGATTTTCTATATATTTAGAATTTAAATTTTTAGAAGTTTCACCCATAGCGTCTTTACCAAAAGCAAAACTTTCAACCATTTGTTGCATGTTTGCGTTTTCATCTGGTATAGTAACTATAAGACTTCGAGATGGGTCTTGAGCCAATGTGTTTAACATAGATCCTGATACTTGAAAAGGTTCTTCCATTGTATCATCTTTATAGCTATAATATGTTTCTGGCCCGCCTTCATTTAATAATTCGTAATTAAAAATTAACTCACCTTTGCCCGGTCCCTTTCTTGTAACGGCTTGTGCCCATTTAACAGCATTTGGATCATTTAAATTTGAGACACCACCCATTGTGCCAGCGTTTTTTAATCCATCTTCACTTAACAAAATAGATCTAGCTTCACCATCTCTAATCATTACATCTGGGAGTTGATTTAGATTCATTAAAAATGATTTTTCATCTTTATTTAAAATACCTTTTGTACTTATTTTACCACCTAGATCTATATTATTATAAAAACTATCTGTAATATCATTAGTTACAAAGCTTTGAATATTTGGTGCAGCTTTATTAATCTCGCCGCTAGTTTTATTTTCATATTCAAACTGCTCTTTAGCTAGTTTTATATTTTTTTCTTCGTTTTCTTTTAATTGTTTAGATATAGAAGCTTGTTTTTTTCTTTCTCTTTCAAAAATATCTTCAGCTACTCCAGACAATTTTTGTATTAAGTTTCTATAATGCTGGCCTGTCTGCGTGTCGACGTATTGACTTGGATTTCTATAACTCATTTGTTTTTATTTTAATATTTTTAAGCGGTACCATATTGTGTAGTAGCGTTAGATGAAAATATATCTGCGTTTGTATTTATAAAAGCATCACTTATTTGAGGGCTTACACTAGGAGTTGCCTTTAAAAATCTATACCGCCTATTGATTTAGCAAAACCACCTATAGCACTTGTAATAGCTCCTGTTTTATCTGCTTGTGCTTGAGCTCCTCTAGCTTCAGCACCTGATAATTGAGCTGCCACTCTATCCATAGCAGCTGTCTCTCTTTGTTCAGTTGCACCAAATGTAAATTGCTTACCCATAACGTCGGCTTGTTGTAACCGCTGGGCTTCACTCATCTCTATACCTTGTATTCTTTGCTCTTCAGCTATTTTTTGTCTTTGAAGATCTTGTTCACCTTGAGCTTTTAATTTTTCATTGCTAGCTTCCTGAGCTTCAATACTAGCTGAAACTCCTTTTTTACTTTGCAAAGCGGCTTGAGCAAGTGCTGTAGCTCCGCCAGCGCCACCACCTGTAGCTCTAATAGTATCTAAAGTATTAGCTAAAGCAATATCAGCTTCTTCAGCTTGCATTTCAGCAGCTTGAGTAGCTACACCTAAGTTAGCATAAGGATTAGACATTTGACTAGTTAGATTTTCTGCTAGACCAGCTACACTCTCTACTTCTTGGTAAGGGTTTATAACAGGTTGTCTATTATCCTCTAAGTTTTTTAATTTTGCCTCAAGTCTTTTTTTCTCGCGAGCGGCTGCTCTAGCTGCTTTCTTAGCTGAGCTAGCGCCAAACAAACCGCCAATTATGCTTCCTGCACCTCCTATTATTCCTGCTACTATTGCTGACATATTATTTTTCTTTTTTTATATAATCTTCTATTGTAAAAGAATATAAGTTATTTTCAATTTCTTTCATATCTTTTGTGTTGCTTGGATTTTTGTGAACATTAACAAAAATGCAATCCTCTAAACAAGCTATAACTCTTTTAGCTCCTTTTATAGATTTTTCTATATATGGAGCAGAATACTCTATGGTTTCACCGTCTGTCGCTACTAATATTTTTCCTTTTAAAAGAAACCAAAAATGATCAGTATGGTGTATTGCACTAACGACAATAGAATCAGCTTTCATTTCCATTTTTCTCATGTACAATTGATCTGAAAAATCATGAGCTATAGGAAACTCTACACTACTAACCAACGTTTCACCGTCACCTTGTATAGTTTTATTATCATTAATAGCTATTAAAGCGTTTTGAAGTTGCTCTATTTTTTGAACAAAATTACTAACTTCATTTTCCATTTAATTTAATTTAATATGATGATTCCACATAATTTGTAGAAACTGCAAATAATTCTTTTTTACCACCTAACGTATTGTCAACACTCATTTGAACTGTAGCAAAGAAACCTTTGATACCAGAACTTGATTGTCCCCAAACAATTTCACCAGGTTGAGAACTTGTGTTGTTTATTAAGTTTGCAAAATATTTGTTTTCTTTTACTTTAAAGTTGTTTTGTAACAATTGATTTTCAAGAGTTGTTAAACTTGAAGCTTGTGTTTGAATATTTATAGCTTTAGTAATAGGTAGAGCATTATCTGTAGATGTTTGCATAGAATCTAACTCCCAATCATTACTACCTTCGTAATTTATTGTTTTAAAATTTTTGACTAGTGATTGATTAGCGTTAAACACAAACGTTACCGTTGAATCATTAGACACACCATAAAATTTAGCTCTTTCAGTAGAACCGTTTTCTAATGTATAATGCTTCCATAGTTTTCCTTCATAAACAGAATACATCGATGTGTTTAAGCTAAATATAAAATCAGGTTTAAAACTTAAAAAACTAGTCCAACCGTTTACACTATCATCAAATGTTAAAGTTTGATAAGTTCCATTTTGTTGTATAGAAACTGTATAGTTTTTGTTGTGTATATCCCAACCACCAATAACATCATCTGTTGGTTGTAAAGCGCCTAGATTGTCTCTAAAAAAGTCTGTCATACCATAAGATGATATTTCAGTTAAACCATCCATAGAGAGTCTTAAAACAGCATTACGTTTTCTATCAGTAAAGTATTTTCTATAACCGTAAACAGCAAAGCTTTCTGGGTTTGTACTTATACCAAAGTTACCAGCATAAGGAATTATTTGCCCTATAACAAGAGTAGATGATGTTATAGCTGCATTTCCTTCGGCTGAATAAATAGCATCTTTATCTATTAAAGCTCTACTAACTTTATCTTCTTGAAATACTATTAAGTTAGTGTCTTCAGCGTATAGTTTTTGTATAGAACCGTTTGCTGGGTCTGCTGACTTAGTTATATTTTCACCAACAGAAAAAACATTAGTTCTATTTATACCTGTTCTAGAATTAAAAACACCTGAGTATATAAGAGAATTAAATCTATGTTGTTGTACGTTGTCTTCTTCAACTAAATAAGCTTTAACTCCAAAATCTACAGAAGTATTATTGTAACCACCACGTATTCTAGCTTCTTCAACATACCAATCTTGATCTTGAGTTGAATTGTAGCCACCAGGTACAGCTTCAGGATTCAAAGAATCTTCATTATTAGGATCTGGCTTTTGTAAATCAACTATTGTTTTTATCTTCTTTAACCAGAAAGAGTTAAAATACTTTATATTTAATGTTGCTGGCATATTTTATTATTACTTATTTTTATTATTTATTACTATGGAGAAGTACTATAACCTCTAAAAATAAAAACTGCTGCGCCACCTTCTAAAACTGGGTCGCCGCATTTTCTTCTAGCTGCAATTGTTTGAGATTTTAGATATGAAACGTAAGCAGAATTTTCACATAAACCAATATTTAACCAAAAACCAGTCGTTGGGTCGATGACAGTTGGATTTGGGTATTGAGTAGTTGATTTAAACGCCGCAAATCTTTGTACTTGAAAAATACTTTTTTGAGATGTATCAACTGGCCCAGGTATATATTTAAATGAGGCTAATCCCCCTACTGTTGGTGGATTTGTTTGATATTTTTCTAAACTAGTTGTTTCAAAAAACTGTGTAAGTACATGAGAGTAAGGCGTTCTAGCGTAAACAGTTTTATCTAATTGCGCTAAACAAGCACCTTCTTGCCCATCTCCAGGAATCGTATCAGACAAACTATACTGAAACCAATCAACATCTTGACCACTTCCATTTATCATATTTTTACCGTAATATGGTATACAACCAGGATAATTAGCGTCTGAAACGTTAACCCAAGAAGCAAAATCAATACTAGGTGCAGTACTATTTTTAGGTGGCATATTACAAACTATAAAATACTCTCCTTGCAGATCAAAAGCAACAGGTACGTTTGCTGAATTTTTTATACTCCAACTTTGATCACTTATAAAAGCGATGTATGGAAAGTCATTTATATACCTTTTTATATCAACTTGATTAGTGTCATAAAGTGGAGTTCCACCAGCTGTAACAGTTCCCCAAGAATAAGAAGAGTTTAATCTATAATATATAGTCCATGAGCATGCGGTTTGAGGAAAATTTCCAGTTATATCACCACCTATAAATTCAAACATTAAATCAAGCATTATAGTACCTGTTCCAGTGGTAAAACCAGTATTACCTAATCTTTTTGCGGTAGCATTTAATGTTACTGGAGGTGTCACGGTATTAGAATCACTTATAAACCAACCATATTTTCTAGCCGAAGAAGTACTATTTTGAATAAACTGCCTATCATCATTAACATACGTCGTTAAACAAGTTGTTTGTAAATTACTTGGAATAGTTCCTTGTATTACGCGTACTTCTTGAGTGTACTCAACGCTATCTAAACCATCAGCACTACTTCTTGTGCCTTGGCTATTTATATCTCCAGATGTACCAATAACATCCATTGTATCTTTAGCTTTTACTTTAAAAGTATAATAACCAACAGGCATTGGGTAACCAGCTGACACGGTTCCGTTAGAATGGTTTATAATAACACTAGAATCAAATAAAAGATCACCAGGTTCAAAAGGATTTGTGTTACCAATACCTCCTAAAGTAGTTTCTACCGGTATAGGTGGTAAACTAGAATTATCAGTTAAATAAACACCTACATCTTGCTTATAATTTGTAAAAAGAGTATTGTATTTAGAACCGTTAGATTTTTCAGGTATAGATCCCATTACGTAAGGAAAAGTACCACCATATAAACCACTTGTAATATTATTTTTAGAACTGAAAGTAACGCCGGAACTACCTTGTCTCCAATCTGGATAAGAATAATTATAACTACTTTGTTCCACTGTTATTAAAGGTAATATTGGATTTATTATTTCATCACCGTTTGAATCTATTAAATATGGATTACTGTTTTGCATATTTGTAGGATCTATAGTTTGATTTAAAGACAAAGGAAAACTAAAAGTAATACCATTGTCATCTACACCATTTAATATAAATTCATAAGAATTTCTAGTAAAAGAAGTATTATCAAAATAATCATAATTTGGATCAGGCGTTCCTTTTATTTTAATTCTATAAGCTCCATAGTTTGGTCCAATGTTTGTTTCTTGAAATAGTTCAAATAAATCTGATTGATTAGGATCTCCGTTTTGGTTAGTAACAAATATAGTAGACGCTGTTCCAGATGAAGACAAAAGACCTGTATCTTGTAATTCAACGCCAGCGGCGGTTAAAGGTATAAAATAATTTGTTATCCAAGGAGAATCAGAAGCTCCTGTTTGGTTACCTAAACCTAGTGGATCTTGATTTTCAAAATAAACAAAATTTGGATCTGAAACTCTTACAGGCGTTGTAGGATCGTTTATAACGCTTTGATTTAAATCTGAAATCAATCCAGCTGTTGTAGTCTCCCAATATATATCAAGTAGAGATTGTACAGGTTCTGTTTCATAAACAGCTAAAAAAGGAGTCATAAAAACGTCTGGCTGCGTTGGTCCTTCTGGTTCTGTGGTTACACCAATAGGAGCTGCTAATGTTGATATTCTAGCTATTATTGGATTCGTATCAGATTGATATAAATTTTCAGGATGAAGCAAATCATCATAAGACATGTTTAAATCATTGGCATTCGCTATCGTAGAAACTGTATTTGTATTTCTACCTGGAAAATACTGTTTATTGTAATTAATATTGTTAGTAGAATCCCATTGGTTTTCTACTCTACCAAATAGTTGAACTGAACTTCTATATTGTTTTTGATCTGGACCAACTTCAGATAAATCTCTAGGTATTTTATTTATATTATCGTTTATAAGAACAATATGAGCTGTTAAACCGTCTTCGTTTTCTGGATATGGATTTGGTTCGGTTGATGAATATTTTGGATAACCATTTAATATACCTGGTAGGTAACAATTATAGTATTCTTGTTCAGTTTGTTTTACAACGACTTTATAAGAATACCAACCAGTTTGGTTTATAGTATAAGCAAATTTAATATCAATAGATAGCTTCGTATCATGTAAATAAAAATTATTTATAGATCCATCAGCAGTAATTATATAAGAAGGAGCTGAACTATCGTCTACGCTAATCACTTTAACGTAATCTACGTATTCTCCTCTTAAATAATCACCAACTCTTGGCACGCTACCATTATTCGCACCTAAATTAGTGTCTAAATTAAATTCTAAAATAGTTTGACTACTATCAATAAAATTAGAAGAATCTATAGCAAAACCTAAGCCTGTGAAATTAGGATCTTTATATTCTTGCGCGTATAAACCTGGTGTGCCTAGTTGTTTATTTTTACTACTTTGTACTTGAGAATTTACTATTACTTGAATTTGATCACCAAACCATTCTCTTATATTAGGATTTACTTCATTGTATGGACTATATATTGTAGATCCTCCAGAAAAATTATTACCAGTACCAGAACCTATAAGACTAACAGGTGATAACAACACTGAGGATTGTCTACCAAATTTATCTGCTAAAATAAAACCAATTTGATAATTCCTGTTTTGCTTAACAGTATGATTAGGGTATTCTATAAAACTATCATTAATTTGAGAATTTTTTTCAAAAACTCCAACATTATAATTAATAAAAGAAGGCGGTGTGTGCTTGTCTTTAAAGTTACCATATATTATTCTATTACCAGAACTTTCTTGAGCTTTAGCTAAAACAGGTACTTTATCGTATACTCTAACAGTGTCAGCTTGAGTTAAAGTTTTATATGGTTTTCTTGACTGATATTCGTATATGTATATATTTGTAGATAAATTTAATATTTCATTTTCAGAAGTAGAAATAGTATCTAAAACTTTAGTTACCAAAGAGTCAGATTCTTTATATAAAATGTCTATGTTTTTAACCTTGTAATTATTATTAATATTCCTTCCTTCACAAGGCAAAAAAATCAATAACTCTACATTGTTAATTTCATTCTCCATAAATTCAACTACAGTAGATCTATAAGAAGCATTTTCATCTCCATTATAAAAATAACCTTTTTGTTTAGGTATATAAGCTATTTGAGTGAAAGGAGCCATAACAGAATACTCGCCGTCATCAAATTGAAATCTATAAGAAAATCTTACATATTTATCTTCTAATAAATCCGGATCACCTGGCCAAAGGTCATCTTCCGGACTTTTTTTGCTCATTGTAGATTTCAAAAAAGTAATATTACTCAAGCTTGGAATTGAAGGTATAACAATTGGCTGCAAAGCTCCGTTAGATTGAGTTTGTAAGTTAACTCTATTGTTAACAATATCTATACTAGCTATGCTAACAAAGTTTTTACCTTCTAAACCAGGTATGCTAACACCTATAGAATCAACACCAATAACAGTCATACCTATACTTAAACCTATTAAATCATCAGCGGTTAACTGAATATAAGAGGTGTTTTGTGTAGCTGTTTGTGTTTTTATTAATTTTTTATCAACTAAACTTATAGGTTGATATGGATAATATTTAGCAACAGATATAGTATCTTCATTAGAATAATAGCTAAAACCTTGGTTTATAGCAGCTTGTACATTTATTTTTCTAGGTTGATTTCTATTATCAGTAAAAAACAATAAGTTTTCTATAATGTTTACACCTAAAACTTTATTTGTTGTTGAAAAATTTAAAAAATCACCAGTTACTATTATTGTATAAGATTGTTTATTTGGATCATAAACACATATGTGACATTCATAATTACCAGCATTTGGAAAATTAGTTGAAGGACTAAATGTATTAGCTTCAGAAACATAAGTTGTTAAGTTACCAATTAAAGGATCTTTATAGTTTGTAACAAAAGTAAATATTGTTTCACTAGAAAGATCAGAATAGTAACCTATTATTTCACAATCAGAAGAATAAGGAATAACTGGTGTAGCGTTAATATTACCTATAATATTTTCTAAAGCACCTACATCAGCGTCTTCTGATTTACCTACAGATATATTCTGCGCATCACGATATTCACCATTTGGTAGTAATCTATCATCCAAGTCTTTATTCATCTTGGATTTTAGAAAAGTATTTTTAATTTCAGCCATTTAATTCTAGTGTTTTATCCATTTAGATTTACCTCGCATAATTTGTATAAATTCGCTGAGCTTAATATTAGATAATCTTATTTTAGCATTTCTTAGTTTAGCGCTTTTCTCTTGACGTAATCTCTGTACTAAATATTCTGGTTGATTAGCTCTAGTAGAAACTATAGCGTGTAAAATATAAGCATATATAGCTTCTTCTGACATCTTAGGGACTCTAGTGTCTAAGTCATATGCTAAACCATCAGAAACATACTCTAAAATGATTAAGCGATCAACCAAATCATTAGAAAAAGAAAACTTATTTTCTCTTTCATTTATTGTAAACCAACCGTTAATTTGACTAACTTCTGGTTGTATACCGTAAAAACCACTGTTCCATGCAAAACCTTGACCAAATCCTCCGCCATATATATTAGCCCAAACAGGTGAACCGTCTTGAATTTGATTGTTTATAACTCCAATACCGTTAGTGTCCCATCTTTGTTCAGTTATTGATGTACCTTGGGTGTTAGCGTTAAAGTTATCTTGTGTTGGAATACCTTGAGCATCTTGTAAAGGATTTTCATAAGGATTGCTTGTAAGTGTAGTTGGATATATTATATGTTTTATACCTGATTGATCAATCCAAGACATATTAACATAGTTAACGTAATCTTGAGGCATTGGAACACTTAAACTTGGTGGTATAGTTAATTCTTGGGACTTTACACTTTTTAATGTATCATAACTAAATTCTTGCATTGCTCTTTTAGCAAAGAAAATAACATCTGTTCTTTTTACATCAGATATAATTTTACCAGTACCTACATAGGCAACCATAAAGTTTGTTATAACATCATCTAGTTTTATATAAGAATATGATCCCCAGTTTTCCTCTACAGTGTTACCATAAGCATCTCTATTGCCATAGTTACCACCTTCAAGTGATTTTAACTGAATAGCAACTGAAGTGTTTTCTGCTAATCCTGTTGTGAAAGTTATAATATTATTTACAACTGTATATTCAGCTATGTACTCTGTATAAACTAAATCACCAGGCGCAGCTGTATATAGTTTAAAATTATTTAAA
>Ga0181606_10005760_pt1 | contig 10189 bp, 9 predicted proteins | sample 041ome_10_FD_132994 | JGI IMG/M metagenome (GOLD analysis project Ga0181606, IMG submission 132994) | Coastal salt marsh microbial communities from the Groves Creek Marsh, Skidaway Island, Georgia - 041412US metaG (megahit assembly) | ecosystem: Environmental > Aquatic > Marine > Intertidal zone...
CGGCAGAGCAGATCGAAGGTCGGCTGGTCTTCCAGCGGGAACGCGTAGGGGTCGGGCTTGGTGCCCGTGGTGTCTTCGATGATCTCGATCGTCTTGGAGAGCACCGTCAGGTATCGCAGGCCGAGGAAGTCCATCTTCATCAAGCCGGCGCGTTCGACGTCGTTCATCGACCACTGGGTGATGACTTCCTCTTTGCCGGTCACACGCTGCAGGGGCACATACTCCACCAGCGGTCGGTCGGCGATCACCACGGCCGCCGCGTGCGTGCCGACGTTGCGGGCGAGCCCCTCAATGCGGCCGGCGAGGTCGACCAGTTCGCGGACTTCCGCATCCGACTCGCACAGCGTGGCCAGCTGGCTGCCCTCGGCCGTGGCTTCCGCGATCGAGATGCCCAGCTGATCTGGCACCAGGGCCACCACCGCATCGACCCGCGGGATCGGCATGCCAAGGGCCCGCCCCACGTCACGGATCGCCGCTCGGGCCGCTAAGGTGCCGAAGGTGCCGATCTGGGCAACGTTCGCCTCGCCATACTTCCGCTTCACATACTCGATCACCTCACCACGGCGATCCTTGCAGAAGTCGATGTCGATATCAGGCGCCTCGAGTCTGTTGATGTCGAGAAACCGTTCGAAGAGCAGGTCGTACTTCAGCGGACAGACATGCGACATGTAGGTGGAATAGGCCACGAGCGCCCCCACGCCTGAGCCTCTGGCGCAGGCCGGAATGCCACTGTCGCGGGCATGCCGCACGAAGTCCCACACGATCAGGAAGTACGTGGGGAAGCCGAGCGTGTTGATCACGCCGAGCTCCCGGTTGAGCCGGTCGATCACATCGGCATGCAGCTTGTCGGGCGTCCGCTCGGCGTCCGGCAGATCGGCATGAGCAGGATCTGTCCACCGCTCCGGAATCCCCGCATACCGTTGACAGAGTCCTTCGAGGCAGAGCCGCTCGAGCTCCTCCGACGCACTCCGCCCGTCAGGCACCGCAAAACTGGGAAAGTGTCGCTTGCCAAGATCGAGTTCGAGATTGACCGAGTCGGCAATCTGCTGGCTCCGCTCGAGGAGGTCGGTTCGTCCTCCCATCGATTCCAAGACTTCGTCTGGGCTCTTGAGGAAGAACTCGCTCGTCTCCATCCGCATCCGAGAGGTGTCGTTGCGAAAGCGGCCTGTGTTCACACACAGGAGGATGTCTTGGGCCTCGGAGTCTTCCCGATTGATGTAGTGGCAGTCGCAGGTGGCCACCGCCGGAATGCCAGTCGCTTCGGCGACACCGAGGGCCGCCTCGGTCACCTGCGTTTGGATATCGAGGCCGTTGCTTTGCACCTCGATGAAATACCGCTCCCCAAACACACTGCGAAACCAGCCGGCGATCTCGTGGGCCTTGGCGAGATGCTCTTCCTGGCCCGGCCCCACGCCGATCAGTGAACGGGAGAACTCACTGGAGAGACAGCCGGAGAGACAGATGATGCCCTCGGAACACTCCGCCAGAATCTCACGGTCAATCCGTGGCTTGAAGTAGAAGCCCTCCAGCGACGCGGTCGTTGCCAGCTTCAGCAGGTTCTGAAAGCCGGTGCGATTCTCCGCGAGGAGCGTGAGGTGGTAGCTCGACTCCTTCTGGCTGCCGGCGTCTTTTTTGAAGCGACTGCCGGGGGCGATGTAGGCCTCGTAGCCCACGATCGGATTGATGCCAGCCCCCTTGGCAGCCTGATAGAACTCGAGGGCCCCATGCAGGTTGCCATGGTCGGTCAGGGCCAGGGCATTCATGCCCAGCTCCACCGTGCGGTTGACCAGCTGCTTAATCTGGCTGGCCCCGTCGAGCAGGCTGTAGTGGCTGTGGCAGTGAAGGTGCGTGAAGCGAGGGCTGCTCATCCGTGTGCGACTCCGCGGTGCGAAACCGGCAGTGTATACGGCGGCACGGCAGACGGCGGCACACGCCCGCGGCAGGCGAGCCAGCAATCGGCCACTCTCGCTGAAAACCGCCAGTGCCGAGCATGCTCGTGCCGAGAATGCCCGTGCCGTGAATCTTCGTGCCGCGAGCTGTCAGTCGGCGGGGTTGCCGATCGCCCGCAGCATTTCGGCGAGTCGCGACTGCAGATCGAGCACGGTTTGCCAGTCGGCGAAGTCGAGTTCGACCTTCTCCGCCCCCGGGCGGGCCATCACCCCTTCGCTGGCGTTGCGGAGCACGCTCTGGATGTAGTCAATCACCTCGGCAAGTTCCGCCGCCTGAGCAGGCCCAAGCCGATCGGGGAGAGGCGGGGGCTCAGCAGGCAGCAGGGGCGACCGCATGCCGCTGGCGTCGGCAACCACATCAGAACTGCGGGCGATCCGCTCGATCCGTTCGCTGATCTGACGAGCGTGGTCGTCGTTCATCGAGGCGTGGCGGCTGGCAACTTCCGCGATCCGCTGGTCGATCTCGGTGCGGGAACCAAACAGCAGCAGCGAACGCCCCAGGGCGATCATGTCGCCGTGACGAACAATCCGCACCTGCACATCTTCGCCGTTGACCTTGGTGCCGTTGGTGCTCTCAAGATCCGTCAGGATGACCTTGTCTTCGTCTTCCTGGAGTTTCAGGTGGTAGCGGCTGATCCGCTCGTCATTGAGCTGGATCGTGTTGCCTTCCTCGCGACCCACACTGACGGGGGTGGAAAGGCGTTCGAAGACCTTCCCCCGGTCGGCGCCATGGAGTACGCGGAGCGTGACAAATGCCATTGAAAGACCTACTTCTCCCCGAAGGCCGCAGTCTCTCAGCCGCGGCCTTGTGCTCCCTAATCATACTTTACGCATTTGGGCCGGGCTTGGGTCAGGGGGGCAGCACAACCGCCATTGCCGGGTATACTTGGGCTCGACGCGTCCGTAGCTCAATTGGATAGAGCATCGGTCTTCGGAACCGAGGGTTGCAGGTTCGAGTCCTGCCGGGCGTATTTCACGCTTTTATGACGCGTTTCTGCGTCCTCGATGGTCATCTCTGCGACCTCGGCATGCGACGCCACGCCGCACAGGCAAAGGCCCGGTCACTCGGCCTCGAGCGACTCTGGCTGTTCCGTCGGCACGTCCTCATCATCGCTCGGGTCAGCCGTGCCGCCGAGCCAGGCGACGATCCTGCCATCTCTGTCGAGCAGTTCGATCCTTCCGCCGCCGGCGGTGGCTGCGTTGGTGTCGCCGTCAGCCTCCCGACCGATGTGGACGAGCACCTCCCGGTCTGGCCCCACCACCACGATCTCCTGTGTCGAGAGCACGGCGCACTCGAGGCTCTCCACCCGGGCTGAGAGAAACTCACCTGTCGGGACAACGATTGCCCGCACGGCGAGGCCGAGCGAGAGAAACAACAGCGGGTAGACCGTCCAGCGTTCACGACTGGTCATCGCGTTCCTTTGGGTGCGTGGCAGTGGCGGCTGGCAACCTCAGTCACCATGCAGCTGCCGCAGGCGACCGGAGAGACGCAGGATCAGCTGCACCCGCTCAAACTCCTCAAGCCAATCGGCCACCACCGCAGCAATCGAATCGTCGGCATGCACGAGCCCCGTCGGGCAGCTCGGGCCGAGCTGAGCGGAGGCCACCGCACGGTAGGCGGCGAGCGTCTTGTCACCGTAGAAGACCACGGGGTGGTAGTCCTCACTGAGGAACTGCACGACCGGCACGCGGTTGCCGCCGCAGACCTTCAGCAGGGCCGCCACATCCTCATTCACATCGCGATCGAGATAGCGAACCTCAAGCTGCGGACAGGCAGCCGCGAAGTGCTCGAAGATCGGGCACTGATTCACGCAGTCGCCACACCAGGCGCCAGCCAGCACCACAACCGGCATCCGCCGTGTGAACGATCCGAGCAGTTCCTTCTGCTCGTCGGTCAGCACCACCTTGCCACGAAACGCATTCCACCGCTCACGCTGATCAGGCGTGGCGTGGGCCTCGAGAAAGGCCTCATAGGAAAGGGCTTGCTCGAAGGCTGACTGCCACAGCTCAGGCGTCGGGGCTGCAATGGTGGGGAGCGGATTGGACGGGGAACTCACGGCGGCAGCCTCCAAAACTCAAACAGGGGCATTTTTTCAGATCGACCTCGCAGCACCGACTGGGGCCGAGGTGGTGGCGAGCATACCGTGCAGGGGTCGGATTGCGGAACGAGGAAACTTTGGCAAGAAGCCTGGCAATCCCGGCAAGAAAAACACGCGGTGGGCCGCCGATTTTTTTCTGTTTTTTTGAACGAAAAGCCGCCTTGACCCCCCCAAACACGATCCCTACTTTCCGCCCAACGTTGATCGACACGGATTCGTGAGAGCGATCAACAGACAACACGACGACGCGAGTGCGTCACCCGCACCGCAGACCGACCAATCGCTCCCGGAAACGGTTCAGGTTCTCCGCCCCCCTGGGACCTGGACCGTTCCGGGGGCCTTTTTTTTGCGTGCTGATCGCCGCCCGCAGCCGCGGCGACTACAACGGAAACAGCAGTCGAAGCGTTCCTGCGATCCGTTTTTCTCGTCCTGCACGCAAAAGGCCCCTCATGTCCGGCACACCACAGGCCCCGTCGCAGGCCTCGCCCCTCAGTTCCGAGCAGCGTGCCGACGGTTCGGTCACAGGCGGGCCAGGGCAGGCACCCGAGAAGATCATCCGCGGCATCATGCTGGCGCTGGTGGGCTGGGGTGTGATCCAGGCGTTGGGAGCATGGATGTTCAACTACGATCCCAGACGCGGCCTGCTTGTGCTGGTGTGCGTGGGGGGATTCCTGGGCTTCTGGCTCGCAGCTCTTTCTGTCCGCAGGCGGCGACTGCAGGCGAAGTGAACGCTACCGCAGCACTTGCAGCGATGCCGTGAAGCGGCTCTCACGGGGTGAGGTTCGGGACGCCGATTGCTCGGCCGTAGACGATGAGCAGTTCGTCGAGCGTGGCCCGATAGGTGGCCTGCAGTGCGTCTTCAGCAGAACTTCCCTCCTTGACCATCTGCACAAACTGCGAGAACCGCTTGCGATCTCGTGACACGAGAAAACGCACGAGGCTCGAAGCAACCCCGTACTGCAGCGGTGCAATCCTTGCCCCGGGATCGTCCGCGAAGAAGTTTTCCCCGACGCGGCCACCGGCCCGCATCGCTTCGAAGGCTGCCGCTTCTTTGGCCCGAATCTGTCCAGAGCCTGGCACCACCTGACTGCCGACCCACTCCGCAAGCCCCTCGTTGAGCCAGGAGGGAATCCGGGCCGGCGAGAGCCAGCGATGGTTGAAGCCGTGGCTGGTCTCATGCACGAGGGTGTGGGCGAATGCAGCGGGATCGTTGCCTCGGTAGCAAGCCATCACCACCCGGCCGTCGCTCCGCTGATGGCAGAGCCCATGCACACCCTGTGGCTGGGTGTTCATGAAGCGGCCTTCAAACGCCAGGAAATCCTCTTCGCGGGTGAAGGCAAATACCAGGCACTTGCCCTTCCAGACCGGCTCTCCCTGGGGAATGCCGTAGAGCGTGCAGAGGAAGTCGTGCATCGAGTCGAGGCTCGCCACAAACGGAGCCACCTGCTCCGGCAGGATGTCGGTGGCCACAAGAAACTCATGCGTCTCAACGAGTTCCAGCGCCGGGAAGGAGCCGCGGACCTGCTGCACAAACGCCGTGAGCTGCTCCACCTCCGCGGCGTGCTCCTCAGCGGTGAGTGCCGGCCAGGGCTCAATGCCATGCTCCCGCATCCGTTGAGCCGATTCGCGGAGTTCTTCCTCGTAGAGCTCGCGTTGCCTGCGAGCAAACGTGTTTGATCGCCCACGATCCGCTGCCTGATAGAGCACCTCTCGGCCAGCCATGATCCGTGAGATGCCCTGCAGCCGCACACTCTTCACGCCGGTGAGCCCCTCAGGCACCAGCCGCAGCGCGGTGATTTCACCAAGCCGCGTGCTGACGCCCTGCAGGGTGGGCCGCACAAAGCGGCCACCGGTGCCCAGCTCCACAAGGTCGAGAACCTGACCGACATAGGGCGTGAGCTTCGCCTCAAGCTCGTCAGACGCCTTGATGCCCTCAGCAGAGCCGGTGCGTCGCGTCTGGGCAGTCGCGGCAGGAGCCCACAGCAGGAGCATTCCCGTGACTGCAATCAGCAGCACGCTCACGAGACGGATGAATCGCATGCAGCCTCCTCGCGTTTCGCCCGATTCCTGCGGAGTGCCGTGCTGGAGATGTCCATGCGAAACTCGCGGCTGGAGACGAAGTAGCACTTCTCGCGGAGCAGCTTTGGCATCTTCAGGCTTGCAGGCTCCACAAACTCGCCTTCCTTCTCACGCCCAAACACGATCAGCCCCTCCACCCGGTCGCCAATCTTCCGCACCGCCTGCCGAGCCGCATCGGCTGAGCCGCCGTAGAAGGCCGGATCGAACAGCCGCAGGAAGGTGTCAGCGCCCATCACGAAGGTGGCCTTCGGAAAGACGTCGGTCTTCTCCAGAAACGTTGCCGCTCGGGTCAGCCAGACAGACCGGTCGGTGTCAAAGGCTGCCAGGCGACGTGAGATCTCCTTGTAGTCGACTGCCGGCTTCTCGACGTTCGTCACCGAGATCTCGTACTGCACAGCCCGCTCGGCAATCTCCTCGGCAATGCTCGCCATCTGGCAATGGCCTTCGTGGAGCGGATCGTAGGAGCCGGGAAAGACCAGCATCCCCGGCTGCGGTTCGTCAGGCTTCTCCGCGGGCACGCCGCGGTGATGCTCCTCATGCTCCTCGCGTTCAATCGCCAGCACCGCCCGGCTGCGACCAGCAAGGAGTTCCTGCCACGCATCTGGTGCGGTGAAGGCGGCGTTGTCTCGATGCTCGCCGTCTCGCAAAGGCAGCACCGGATGGGGCAGCTCTGTCGGCCCGACCGCTGCCGGCAGCATCGCCTCAAACGCGTTGGCATCAGCGAAGTCGCGGTTGCAGCTCGTGGCGAGCACATCACAGACCAAGGCCGCTGCGAGTGCTTCTTCTTCCTCTCGGCTGCGGGCTCCCTTGGCGAGTCGCAGCGACGAGGTGCCCGTTGAGTGCAGCGTCTGCACCGCCACATGCACCCGATGACCGCCCCGCTTGGGTCGGTTGGTGGCCAGGCTCGCTGTCACCGCTGCCCCCACGGCCTGCTCGGCAGCCACGCCGGCAGCAATCGCTCGCTGCCAGGCAGCCACGGCCAGACGTCGGGCCGCTCGCGGTGAGCAGTACTGCTCCTGCGGTCCACCGAGCAGCTGGTCGACCGCACCACGGGAGTAGGGCACGAGCCCTTCGACGAGCACATCACTCGCCCCGGGCGTGCCCGCGAGACTGCTAATGGCCTGCGAGCCGCCACCGGTCGCTGCGATCACGAGCTTGAGATGTTTGGTGGCAAGCGCCGCAAGCATCGCCGCGGGATCAAGCAAGTTGTGTGCATCGTCCATGGATTTTGGCTTTACCTTCTCGCCGCATTCTACGCGTCTTCACGAGGCCTTCGCGAGCATGCCGCCCGGCTTTCGGGATCGCAATCGAGCCTGCAGGAGGAAGGTGCCGATAGTCACAGCAGGAGGACGCATGATGCGGGTGATGCAGAGAGCAACGATTCTGGGGATTGGGGTTCTGAGTGTGGCAGCGGTTGGTGCGATGAGCTCAGCGGCCGCCTCTGACCTCGGTGGCATCGCCTCGGCGCCACTCTTAGCCGGGGATCCAACCGACGCACCAGAAGTCATTCCCACCCCTGGCACGCTCAGCGGATACTGGGCTGCAACGGTCGAGTGTCTCTACGCGCCCGGTGAGCCGAGGGCACTGCCACCCTGCGTGCCCCCGCCACCATGCCATCCCAGCGCTCCACCGATGCCCTACGACCTGGTGGGCGTGGCCGGCGTGCCCAGCTGTGGGCCGATCTATCGAGGGCCATGCGAGCCACGAACGGGCACGCACGACGATCTCCCCTTCTGGCGGCTGCATCGCGTGCGTGACCGCCTCTTCGACTGGTTCTACACAGCCAAGTAGAGCCGCCGGCAACAAGCCAGTAGAACAAGGGCCAACTCGCAAGAAGGGGCCCTACACATGAAGGCGGCGATCATCGGCATTGGTGCCATCGCAAAAATGCACGCGATGGCCCTGCGGGACATCGACGGCGTGGAACTGGTCGGAGCGACCTGCCGCACCGAGGAGAAGGGGCGGGCCTTCGAGCAGGAGTTTGACTGTCCGTGGCACGCCGACACGCAGGCGATGCTCGCAGCGACCAAGCCTGACTTTGTCACGGTGGCCACGCCCTCTGGTGCCCATCACGACGCGGTGCTGACTGCGATTGAAGAGGGCGTGCATGTGATCTGCGAGAAGCCGCTGGAGATCACCCTGCCCCGCATCGATGAGATGATTGCCGCAGCCTCCAAGCGTGGGGTCACTCTCGGGGCGATCTTCCCGCAGCGGTTCAATCCCGTGATCCAGGCGGTGCATGAGGCCGCAGCTGCTGGACGCTTCGGCAGTCTCGGTGTGGTGGCCACCTATGTGCCCTGGTGGCGGGACGACGCCTACTACGGCCCGGGACGCTGGCAGGGCACGCTCGCCCTCGATGGCGGCGGTGCCCTGATGAACCAGTCGATCCATGGCGTCGACTCGCTGGTCTGGATTGCGTCGGCCGCCATGCCCGACCTACCTCGCGATGAGAACCCGGTCGAGAGCGTGATGTCGATGACCGCCGTGCGGGCCCACGATGCCAAACGCCTTGAAGTCGAAGACACCTGCGTGGCGATCCTGCGACTGAAGAATGGTGCCCTCGGACAGATCCTGGCAGCCACCAGCATGTACCCCGGCCAGCTGCGACGGCTGCAGGTGGGCGGTCGCGATGGCACGATCGAGGTGGTCGAGGAACAGCTCACCTCCTGGCAGTTCCGTGACGAACAAGAAAGCGATGCCGCCACCCGGGACCGCTTCGGCGGTGCCAGCAGCACCTCCGGCGGTGCCGCCGATCCGATGGCGATCAACTACTCGATGCACACCCGCAACTTCAAGAGTTTTATAGAGGCACTCAACGAGGGTCGCGAGCCAGCACTCGATGGACTTGAAGGCCGCAAGGCAGTGGCCGTCGTCGAAGCATGCTACGAGTCGGCCCGCAGGGGTGCGGCCGTGGCGGTGAAGTAACCGCAAGAGCACGACGAGCTGAGAAGAACGAGCCGAGGAGAATCTGTTGATGAAGTACGCCATCTGCAACGAAACGTTTCAGGATCGTTCACTCGCCGAAGGCTGTGAGGCTGCTGTGAACTGCGGCTACACCGGCCTCGAGGTGGCTCCGTTTACGCTTGCAGGCCTGGCCACCGACATCACCGCAGCCCAGCGTGAAGAGATCCGCAAGACGATCACCTCCGCAGGCCTCGAACCGATCGGACTCCACTGGCTGCTGGCGAAGACAGAAGGCTTTCACGCCACCACCCGCGACGCCGAGATGCGAAAGCGAACGGCCGCATACCTCGGCGACCTCGCCCGGCTCTCTGCCGACCTCGGTGGCAAGGTGCTCGTCTTCGGCTCACCCCAGCAGCGGAGCCTGCAGGAAGGCGTGACACTCGCCGAAGCCCACGACCACTTCGTCGAAGTGCTCACCGCCGCCCTACCCGTCCTTGAACAAACCGGCTGCGTGGTCGCCATCGAGCCGCTCTCCACCCAGGAGACCGACGTGATCACCACCGCAGCAGAAGCCTGCACACTGATTGATCGCATCGCTTCACCACACGTCCGGCTGCATCTCGACGTGAAGGCGATGAGCAGCGAGGCCGAACCGATCGCTGACGTGATCCGGGCCAACGCCAAGCATCTCGAGCACTTCCACGCCAACGATGCCAACCTGCAAGGCCCCGGCTTCGGCGAGGTTGAGTACGCCCCGATCTTCCAGGCCCTTCGCGACGTGGCCTACGACGGCTGGGTGAGCGTTGAAGTCTTCGACTACGCCCCAGGCCCTGACCGGCTCGCCAAAGACAGCATCGACTACATGCGGCGGGTTGAGGCAGAGCTCGGCTGAGCTGCTGACCGGTTGCCGGGGAAGCGAGGGCTCGCTCGGGGCTGTTTTCGCGTGCTGGTGCGGTGAGGGTGCTCAGGGCCCCGGGGCGGCAAAAGTCTCGTCGCAGAACTTTTTCACCGGACCGCCAGGTGGTCGTGCGGTGCTCTTGGGTAGAGGTGAAAAACTTCAAACGCTCCTCGAGCTTTCACCGGCCCCTAGGGCCTTCGCTTACTTTCCGCGGGTGCACGCGAGAACGCCGCCTCGCTCGCTAGGGAGGGGTGTGCCCG
>Ga0181606_10005770_pt1 | contig 10181 bp, 9 predicted proteins | sample 041ome_10_FD_132994 | JGI IMG/M metagenome (GOLD analysis project Ga0181606, IMG submission 132994) | Coastal salt marsh microbial communities from the Groves Creek Marsh, Skidaway Island, Georgia - 041412US metaG (megahit assembly) | ecosystem: Environmental > Aquatic > Marine > Intertidal zone...
ACCCAGGCAAATATGATCTGAGCAGCGTGACGGGAATGATCTCATCGGGCGTCATGTGGAGCATGGAGGTCAAACAAGGCCTCTTAAATCACATTCCAAATGCTGTTCTTGCGGATAGCTTTGGCTCCTCCGAAGCCATTGGATTTGGCGCCTCGCTGACGGCTAAAGACATGCCGGTCAAAACCGCTGAATTCAAAACCAATGAATATTGCAAAGTCTTTGACGAAAATGACAATGAAATTCCGTGGGGAAGCGACAAGCCAGGGTTTATTGCTTTCGGAGGCCCTATTCCACGCGGCTATTATGGCGACGCCGAGAAGACCGCAAAAACCTTCAAGGAAATTAATGGGCATATGTATTCCATTCCCGGCGACTATTGTCTGGTGTCCGAAGATGGCACATTGACCCTGCTCGGACGGGGCTCCGTCTGCATCAACTCAGCGGGTGAGAAAATCTACCCCGAAGAAGTGGAAGAGATTCTAAAACTGCATGACAGCGTTGAAGATGCGCTGGTCGTTGGCGTTCCCGATGAAAAATGGGGCCAAGCGGTCGTGGGTGTCGTGAAACTGAGTGACGGGCACAGCTTTGACGCCGAGGCGTTGCGCGTTTTTGTGCGCGGCCATTTGGCGGGCTATAAAACCCCGAAGCATATTTTCACCGACGGGCCTCCCTTCCGAGCGCCGAATGGGAAAGCCGATTACAAATCAGTGGCTGAGTATGCGCGCCAACAAGTCGCCGCAAGCGCATGAGTGATCCGCGCATTGTTGCTGTCTTCGGGTCGACCGGAGCACAGTATATTCCGCTTCTCTCCGAGCTGCTGCCGGATTGGCGTGTGGAGGGGTGGACCAATGCAGAAACAGCCGAGGCGCGCGATGCCCTCATCGCGCGCAGCGAAGCTGCCGTGATCAGCCCCGACTTTGTGCTGACCCCGGGTAATTTTGGTGCCTTAATGCTGGGCCAAAAATTGCGCATCATCGTCCAGCCTTGGGTTGGCACAGACTGGATTGATCCCGACCAGCTTCCCGACGGCCTGTTAGTGGCGACGGCGAGTGGGCATGCCGCACCCATTGCCGAATTTATTCTGGCGTGCATGTTGCTCAATGAAACTGATCTGATGGGCTTAGACCGCGACCTGCGTCGCGGTGATTGGACGCGCGGGGGGTATAATGTCCGGCGCGAAGGACAGCATGGCGACCTCAGCGGCAAAACGCTCGGTCTGATCGGCTTTGGCGAAATCGGTCAAGCGACGGCCACACGGGCGGAGGTTTTTGGCGTGCGCTCGATTGCGGTTGCACGGTCTAAGCGGGAGAAGACGCCCGCCCCGCTTGATTGGATCGGCACCAAATCGGACGTCACACGCCTATGTGAGGAAAGCAATTACATCGTCTGCACCTGCGATCTGAATGACGAAACGCGGCACATTTTGGACGCGGAACAATTCGCCGCAATGAAGCCTTCCGCTTACGTGATCAATGTGGCCCGAGGGGAAGTCATTGCTGAAAAAGCCTTTTACGAGGCCCTCAAGACCGGCCAAATTGCAGGCGCCACCATCGACACGTGGTACCGCTATCCAGCTGACCCCATGAACCCGGAGCCAGACCCCGATCGCGGCGGGCCATTTCAAGGGTCGTCCTATGATTTTATGGCGCTCCCTAATGTGATCGTCACACCCCATGCGTCTGCCCATACTTATGGAGCCGACCGCGGGCGTTATATATCGATCGGTCACACACTCGCCGCCTATGCGGCAGGTGAGCCGATTGCCCGCCATGTTCTCACGGGCACTGGAAAAAAGCTCGCTTAAGATAAAAAAACCCACGAAATCGCGGGTAAAATAACGGTCAGGGTCGTTGAAATCGCGTGTGAAATGCGACCAGATGCCGCTTGGCGGGATATGTCAGGCCTGCCCTACCGACTTGCTCTCTTCGCCCAACGCGGTAAACTGCACGTTAATAGACTTGCAATAATTATTTGGACGAGGAGATTTTCATGAGTGCGTTAGAGGAATTCCGCGCGGAGACACGCGCCTGGTTGGAAGAAAACTGCCCCCAATCCATGAGAACCCCGATGCCCGAGCGCGAAATGCCTTGGGGCGGGCGCAATGCCTCTTTTCCTAACCCAGACACCAAGCTTTGGATGGACCGCATGGCGGCGCGCGGTTGGACTGCCCCCACTTGGCCTGCGGAATATGGCGGCGGGGGGCTGGATAAGGCTCAGAACAAAATTCTTCAAGAAGAATTGTCGCGCATTAGCGCGCGCCCAGCGCTCACCAGTTTTGGCCTATGGATGCTTGGCCCAGCGCTGCTTGAATTCGCTAGCGAGGAGCAGAAAAAGAAATATATTCCGGAAATTGTGCGCGGGGAAATTCGCTGGTGCCAAGGCTATTCCGAGCCAGGTGCTGGGTCTGATCTGGCAAGCCTCCAAACCCGTGCGGAAGACAAGGGAGATCATTACCTCGTCAATGGACAAAAAGTTTGGACTTCTTACGCCGACAAATGCGACTGGATTTTCTGCCTCGTGCGCACCGACACCTCGGTGAAACATGAAGGCATTTCATTCTTGCTGATCGACATGGATGATCCAGGCGTCGAGGCACGACCGATTAAATTGATTTCGGGCTCCTCGCCTTTTTGTGAAACCTTCCTCACCGACGTCAAAGTGCCCAAAGAGAATTTGGTGGGCGAATTGAATAAAGGCTGGACGATTGCCAAACGCTTACTCGAGCACGAGCGCACCATGATCTCAAGCATGAATATGGGCGCCGGTGCGGCCTCGATGGGCGGCATGGAAGTCATGGCTAAGGAAATTTTTGGTGAAGATAATGGCCGGATTGCAAACCCATCGCTGCGCCAAGCCGTGGCTCAACACAAAATGGACCAACAAGCCTTCGGCCTCAGCTTGAAGCGCAGTGCCGAGGAATCCAAAGCGGGGCAAGGGCCAGGTGCGGGCGCGTCCATGTTCAAATATTATGGCACAGAGCTCAACAAACGTCGTTTCGAGCTATTGCTGGACGTGATGGGAACGCAGGCGCTCGGTTGGGAGGGCGATGGCTTTGATAGTCGCGAGCTCGCCGTCACTCGGTCATGGTTGCGTTCGAAAGGCAACTCGATCGAAGGCGGAACCTCTGAAGTGCAATTGAATGTTATTTCAAAACGCGTTTTAGGCCTACCAGACGCCGCCAAATCATAACCACGAATTTTCATCGTGACCTCGGAGAAGTAGAATGGCTTTTGTCCTGACTGAAGAACAGGTGATGCTGCGCGATATGGCGGCACAATTTTTTAACGAACAAGTTCCCGTGGCAAATTTACGAGCCCTGCGCGACAAGGAAGATGATCGTGGCTATGACCCCTCAGTTTGGCAACAAGCCGTTGAGTTGGGCTTTGCGGGCATATTGATCCCGGAAGCCTATGGCGGAACCGGCTTCGGCCCCGTCGGGATGGGTTTGGTGATGGAGCAAGCCGGACGCACCCTCGCCGCGACGCCGCTTTTCGCGTCATCCATTTTGAGCGCCGGACTGATTATGGAATTAGGCGATGACGCGCAGAAACAGGAATTCTTGCCGCAAATTGCAAGCGGTGACCTGCTCATGGCAGTGGCCATTGATGAAGGCAACCATCACCATCCGCTGGGCGTGCAGACCCGCGCTTCCGAGGAAAACGGCGCATTTGTGCTGTCCGGCGAGAAGAATTTCGTATTGGACGGCCATATTGCCAACAAGCTTCTGGTGGTTGCGCGCACAAGTGGCCAAGATGGTGACACCTCTGGACTATCTGTTTTTGTTGTCGATCCAAACGCCTCTGGCGTCACGATCACCCGAACACTCATGGTCGATAGCCGAAATGCCGCCCAAATTAAATTCGACAACACCCCTGCCGAAGCAGCTTTGGGAGCTGTCGGACATGCGTTTGCGGGCCTCGAAAAAGTTTTGGACATGGCGCGCATTATGATTTCAGCAGAAATGCTGGGCGGAGCCGAGAGCGTTTTTGAAACCACGATTGAGTATTTGAAAGAGCGGAAGCAGTTCGGACAAATTATTGGGAGTTTTCAAGCCCTCCAACACCGTGCCGCAGAAATGTTCTGCGAGGTTGAGATTGCACAGTCGGTTGTCCTGGATGCCTTATCGGCGCTTGAAGAAAACCGGAACGACATTGCCCGCTCGGCCAGTTTGGCGAAGGCGCGGTTATGCGATGCAAGCCGCCTCATCACGAATGAAGGTGTGCAAATGCATGGTGGTATCGGTATGACCGACGCGGTTGATGTCGGGCTCTATTTGAAACGGGCCCGTGTTCAAGCCCAAATATTTGGCGACAGCACCTATCACACTGATCGTTATGCGTCTTTAGGATCCTATTAACCTCCCCCTATCGGCTGCCAACCTCTCGTGCTAAGCTCATTTAATGAGGGAACCACCCGTGGCTTTCAGTTGACACTATGGGCGAAAAACGCGTATCCGATAGATCTGCATTTCGCAATTGAGGTATGAAATGACTGATAATACAGAACAACCTGAACGCATCACCGTTCTTGCTCGGGATTTTACGCCCGCCGCCATGGAATTTCATCGTCGCAATATGAGCGCCCGCGGATATCGCATGGAAGGCCAAATCACAGCACGGCGCTTTATGATGATCGAAGGGGTTGAAGAACCCCAAGACCTATTCGATGGTGCCGAATTTTACTGCGTCACTTTTGTACGCCGAGAAGCAGACGAATAGTCACCCGTGCGACCCGACGCCGCTCTGGGCTTTTTCGACCGATGGTGATATAGAAATGATTGTCATATCAACGGTTAGCGCGTCGGTCAGACGGGACAAACTGAGCAGGTGGATCGATGAAGCAGCCCTATGAAGAACACATTGCTTCTGCATTAAATGCCCTTCATGAGGAAGGCCGTTATCGTGTCTTCACGCATTTAGCACGGCAAGCCGGCAAATTCCCGATTGCGACCGACCACACGGGCGATGAGCATAATAATGTCGTGGTTTGGTGCTCCAATGATTATTTGGGGATGGGACAACATAAGGTTGTCACCGAAGCTATGAAATCGGCCATTGATCGTCTGGGTGCTGGCGCGGGCGGGACGCGCAATATTTCGGGCACCCACCACCTCATTGTCGAACTTGAGAGTGAGCTGGCGGCGCTTCACAATAAAGCAGCCGCTTTGGTCTTTACATCGGGTTATATTTCGAATGAGGCCACGCTCTCGACCCTCAGCAAACTTTTGCCAGACTGCATCATTTTCTCCGATGAATTAAACCATGCCTCAATGATTGAGGGCATTCGCCATGGCTCGGCCACCAAGCGGATTTGGCGCCATAATGATACCGATCATTTAGAGAGCCTCTTGCGCGACGTGGATTACGACCGACCCAAAATCATCGCATTCGAGTCCGTCTATTCAATGGATGGCGATATTGCCCCGATCGCAAAAATTTGTGATTTGGCAGAGAAGTATAACGCCATCACCTATTTAGATGAGGTGCATGCCGTGGGCATGTATGGCCATACGGGCGGCGGCATTGCCGAGCGAGACGGAGTGATGGATCGTCTTGATATTATTGAAGGGACGCTGGCGAAAGCATTCGGCATCATGGGGGGATATATTACGGGGACGCAAGGCCTTGTAGATGCTATTCGGTCTTATGCGCCTGGCTTTATTTTCACAACGGCGCTTCCCCCCACCATCGCCGCGGGCGCGATCGAAAGCGTTCGATATGTGCGCGGCCATAATGATATTCGTGAGCGCCACCAAGAGCGTGCGGCAACCCTAAAAAGCAAGCTCATCGAGGCGGGCCTCCCGGTTTTGCCGACAGAAACCCATATCGTGCCCTTGATGGTTTATGATCCTAAATTGTGCAAGCAAGCATCCGATCGGCTTCTGCATGAGCACGGGATCTACATTCAGCCGATTAATTACCCGACCGTTCCGCGCGGCGCCGAGCGCTTGCGGATTACCCCAACGCCGCTGCACACGGACGCAATGATGGATGAGTTGGTACAGGCCATTCTCGAAACGTGGGAACATCTCGGAATTGGTAAAGTGCAAGAACAGCGGAACGCTACGGTTGCTTCGTGAGCCTTCCTGCCAACCACCCCCACGTCGCCTTTGGAAAAACCGGTATTTTAATTGTTAATCTCGGGACACCCGATGCGCCGACGGCCGCCGCCCTCCGCCCTTATCTCAAGCAATTTCTGAGTGATCGCCGGGTCATTGAAACATCCCCCCTGCTTTGGCAACCTATTTTGCGGGGCATTATTTTAAATACCCGCCCGCGCAAATCTGCCCGCGCTTATGCCAAGATTTGGCGCCAAGATAACAATGAGAGCCCCTTGCGCTATTACACGCGCCAACAGGCTGAAAAACTGTCGAGCCAATTTGCCCCGCTTCCCGTTTACTGGGCGATGCGCTATGGCAATCCCTCTATCGCCGACACTCTGCAAACCATGCGGGAAGATGGCTGCGACCGGATCGTTGTTTGCGCCCTTTACCCGCAATATAGCGCCTCCACCGTTGCCAGTGTTTATGATGAGGTGTTTCGGTGCCTCATGAAAATGCGATGGCAACCCGCCCTGCGCACTGTGGGCGCCTGGCACGATCATCCAGACTATATCGATCAATTGGCGGGCCATATCAAAAGCCATCTTGCGCAGCTCGATTGGACAGCTGATAAAATCATCCTCTCCTATCACGGATTGCCGCAAAAATATTTTGATAAGGGCGACCCCTATCATTGTCATTGCCTAAAAACCTCGCGCCTTCTACGTGAAGCTATGGGCTATGCGGAAACAGATATGCTCTCGACCTTTCAGTCGCGGTTCGGTCCGGCCAAATGGCTCGAGCCCTATACCGACAAGACGGTCGAGAAATTGGCGCAGGATGGCGTTAAAAACATTGTTGTGGTCACGCCTGGTTTTCTCTCAGATTGCGTCGAAACGCTTGAGGAAATCGATATTATGCTCAGGAAAGACTTCATTGCGGCCGGTGGCCAACAGTTTTCATGTTTGCCTTGCCTCAATGATAGCCCCGCGGGCATTGCTTCCATATCGGCTATTTTAACTGAAACGCTGGGCAGCTGGGCGTAATCCACCCTTGACCCTGCCAGAGCACTCAGGCAGTGTGTGATGAAGGAAGCGAGATATGGATTGGCACCAAATTTTTGATTTTCCGCCGTCCCTGATCACAATTGCGATTGTGGTGAGCTGGAGCGTGATCGCTTTTTTTTCTCTTCGTAGTATCCGAACCGCCAATCTCTCGATTGTCGTGACACTGCTAGCCCTGATTTCACGCAGTTTTGTGCCGATTGTGGTGGGTGATGTTCAATTTTCAATCGACTGGATTTTGCAAATGGTTCTCGCCACGAGTTTGGGGGCGGTTCTATCGGTCTATATCATGGCACTGATTGCTATGACGATATTAGGGATGTTTATCCATCGCGGTGGTTCACAGACCATTTTCAGCCGGAAATGATCTTGAGCTTCGCCGGTCGTTTCGTCCTCTGTCTTGGGCTCTTCTTATCCTTGTCACATTCGGTCAAAGCAGAGACGAGCCTAAAAACGGGCCGAGAGACGGCCAGCACACCCCCGTCTGCAAACGCCCCCTCGATCCAAACGCTTTCTGGCACATATGATATTTATTTTGGCGGCATTCGTCTCGCCGACTTAATCGTCGTTTTATCACTACAGCCCGATCAAAACATCGCCATCTCAATGGCGATGCACGCACAAGGATTAGCTGACACGGTAACCGATTTTCAAGCGGAGGCATTTTTTCAAGGAACCATCGGTCCCGATATCTTGCGCACCCGTGAGCTGAATGTGCGATGGAGCAATAAAGATACGCCACATCACGCCGTCCTCACCTATGACGCGCACAATATTCCGGTCTCTTTCACATCCACCGACCCAGATACACGGGCCGTCGTCACTCCTTTGCCCGCCTTTACCGATCTATCCGCCCAAACAATTAGCCCACTTATGGCTCTATTTCAGCCGCGTCTAAGTGCGGCCTGCGCGCAAACCATTCACTTATTTGATGGTCAGCGGCTCTCTACCTTAGAACCTGTCCCCGCCAGTACAGAGGAAGCCCGTGCAGACGAAGCCCGTGCAGTTTCTGAACAGTCGAGCGCATCGTCTGATCGGTCATCCCCTATTTCCGTGCCCATCAATTGTCGCTTTTCCTGGCACCCAATCTCTGGTCACACAGAGCGCACCATAGAATTTGCCCAAAACATGACCCCCTTAGACATCAGCTTCACCACAGCGGGGCCGTTACGCGTTCCCCTTAAACTGTTGATCGAGACGCGGTATGGCTATGTCGCCATGAAGCTCCGCGCTCCTTTTCAATAAGATCAGAATTTCACAAAACAGCAAACTTGCTTAACAGATTTTTAACCTTCCAGAGGTACAAAACGAAAACACTGGAGGGCGTATGCAACACACGATCAAGCCAAATGCGTTTAAATCGTCTGCGCGACACTATCGCAGTATTTTTGTCTCTGACATTCACTTGGGTACGCGCGGCTGCCAAGCCGATAAACTGCTCGATTTCTTAAAAAAAACCGAGAGCGATGTTTTATACCTCGTCGGCGACATTGTTGATGGATGGCGACTTAAGAAAAGCTGGTATTGGCCACAATCCCATAACGACGTCATCCAGAAAATTCTGCGTAAAGCCCGCAAAGGAACCAAGGTCATCTATGTGCCCGGCAATCATGATGAAATGCTGCGCAAATATTATGGCACTCATTTTGGGGGCATCGAGGTGCGCGAAACCGACATCTACACCGATGCGCGGGGCAAACGGTTCTGGATTTTACATGGCGACGCATTTGACAATATATTCCAACACGCGCGCTGGATCGTATATCTCGGAGACAATGCCTACACTTTCCTGATTTGGTTTAATCGACGCTTCAATCAAATTCGTTCGCTGCTTGGCTTGAAATACTGGTCCTTATCGGCCTTTTTGAAACATAAGGTCAAAAATGCCGTCCAATTTATTGGCGAGTTCGAAAAAACAGTCACAGCTCAGGCGCGGCAACGCTCTGTTGACGGCGTCATTTGTGGTCATATCCACCATGCCACGATCCAAACATTTGAGGACATAAGCTATATGAATGATGGGGACTGGGTGGAAAGCTGCACGGCCCTGGTTGAGCACCATGATGGCCGATGGGAGATCCTTCACTGGCTCGATATCGCAGACCAATTCCTGGCTCACGATGGCGACGAAGAGGTTGAAGCCGAGCCCGCTTTAGGCGCGGTTGACGGACGCGCATGAAGCGGATTTTAATCGCGACCGATGCCTGGACGCCACAAGTCAATGGTGTAGTTCGCACCATGCACCATGTGATCAGCGAAATCCGAAAAAGCGGCCATCAAGTGTGCGTCGTAAGCCCGACTGATTTTAAAACCCTTCCAGCGCCCGGCTATGCAGAGATATCACTCAGCCTGTTTCCCAAGCGTAAAATGCGGCGCGTGATCGACGATTTTCAGCCGACCCATATTCATATTGTTACCGAAGGCCCGATCGGCTGGGCGATGCGGGCGATTTGCCAGGAGCGCGGCCTGGCTTTTACGACGGCCTATCACACCCAATTTCCAGAATACTTAAAAGCTCATTTTCGTATTCCAGAAGCGCTTGGCTATCGGATCATGCGGCAGTTCCACGCGCCGTCCTCAGCTGTGATGACGGCGACCCCCAGCCTCAAGCGCCACTTGGAAAGCCAGAATTTTCGTAATCTCCAGCTCTGGACACGCGGCGTCGATCTCGATCAATTTTCTCCGATCGGGGATAAGGCAATTAATCTGCCGGGCCCAACGCTTCTGTATGTCGGACGGGTCTCCGTCGAAAAGAATCTGCCCGCATTTCTCGAGATGCCATGGGACGGCGACAAGCTCGTTGTCGGCGACGGCCCCGCCTTATCCGAGTTTAAGCGACGCTATCCAAAGGTTCATTTTGTAGGCGCCCAACATGGAGAGCAATTGGCCGCCTATTATCGAAGCGGCGATATTTTTGTTTTTCCAAGTCAAACGGATACCTACGGTTTAGTGCTCCTCGAAGCCTTGGCGAGCGGCCTCCCGGTCGCGGCCTATCCGGTCACCGGCCCCATCGATGTGTTGGCCCACTTGCCCGCAGCGATACTGGATCACAGTTTAGAAACCGCCGTCCACACCCT
>Ga0181606_10005774_pt1 | contig 10177 bp, 10 predicted proteins | sample 041ome_10_FD_132994 | JGI IMG/M metagenome (GOLD analysis project Ga0181606, IMG submission 132994) | Coastal salt marsh microbial communities from the Groves Creek Marsh, Skidaway Island, Georgia - 041412US metaG (megahit assembly) | ecosystem: Environmental > Aquatic > Marine > Intertidal...
AAATATTTTTTTTTTTTGAAAATAAATTTTAAATAAAAAGAAAGAAAAGAATGGTAAAAAAGCAACGCAATCTCTTATAATATCATTATATTTATAATAATTTTTCAAACCAAGTACTAACATATAAAACAATAAAATTATTAATATCAAAAATACTATTAATTCTTTTTTTTCAAAACCTGTATAAAAGTTCTTTAATTTCAAAATAAACGTGAATATTAAAAGTGATCCAGTAAAACCTAAAATAATTTCTGAATATTGAATTGATCTTGGAAGATTTGAAGATACAGATGAATAAATTAATAAACAAATTGCAAATAAAAAAATAATCAATCTATCAACAATTTCTATTGTAAAATTTGTATTAATAAATTTCATTAAATTTTAATTTTTTATTGAATTTAAATTAATATAGTGTTTAAAAAATTTTTTTTTAATAATATTTTCCATACTTACTATTTTTGGATTATTTAAGTTATAATTTTTAAAAAATAAAAAAAAGAATTTTTTTCTAATAAAACGGGGAGTAATATATTTTAAATAATAAAAATTTTTTTTTATAAGATGTAAAAGATATGTATTGTAATAAATTAAATTTTCGTCTTTTGATTTATGTAAATAATTTTCCTTATAATTTAACTCTTTTTTTATCAAATCCTTTTTAATATGAAATATATCACTTAATATTGAAGCATATTTGGGCGAATTATTTTTTATGATGTCAAAATCAATAAATGTTAGTTTAATATCTTTAAAATTTTTTTTTAAATTAAAGTAAAGATTATCATATTGTAATGTTTTACTTAAACGATAATAATTATTATTTTTAATTTTACTATTAATTAATTTTTCTAGAAAAATATCATATTTATCTGTTTTAAATAATTTTCTTGCTCTAATATTTTTTTTAAAAAAAATTGACCTTAAAAATGAAATAGGCTCTCTATAGACACATAAAACTTCTATTTTTACATTTTTAAAATTTTTTTTAAGATATTTAATTAACTTATCTAAATACAAATTAAGTGAATTATCTTGGAAATGAGTAAAATTTTCACTTGAAAAGACATTTATTTTTTTTTTACTAAAAAATTCTTTTTCAAAATAATTATTAATATCTAAATTATTTATATTTTTTATAAATTCTAAATGTTTCTCTTTGGAAATTTTTAAGATCTTACCATTGTAAGATTTGCATCCTAAATAATTGATAGTTTTATTTTTTGTAAAAATTCTTTTTTGTAGCCAAGTTGTTCCAGTTCTTGGATACCCAATATGCAAAATAAATTTCATTAAATTTTAATTTTTTTTAAATCAATAATATTTTTAATTTTTTTTAAAAAATTTTGATCATGAGTTATTACTATAATGGTTTTTTCTTTTGATAATTTTATTAACAATTTTTCAAATAAATTTATATTCAATTTATCCAGACCGTTTGTTGGTTCATCAAAAATTAAAATCTCTCTCGAATTATACATTGCTCTTGCTAATGCTATTCTTTGAGCTTCTCCACCAGAAATGTTTTGAGCGTTTTCTCTAATTATTGAACTTGGTAGAAATCTTTTGTTCAAATTAGATTTTTGCATAGCAATATCAAATTTTTTATTATCAAATATTTTATCATCTTCACCAAAAACTATGTTTTCCTTTACTGTTCCTGGAAATAGGTAAATTTTTTGTGGTAAATAAGCTATCTTATTTATCCATGATATGGAGTCATTAGATATATTTTTATTATCAACCAAAATAGATCCTGTTTTAAATTTTTCGAAACCCATTAAAATTCTAGCAAGAGTGCTTTTTCCAGAGCCACTGGGTCCAATAATTTTTATAATTGAATTTTTCTTTATCTTAAAATTTAAATTTTTAAAAAGATAATTTTTATTATTAAATGCATAAGATAAATTTTTAATTTTTATGTGTTGATTAAATGTAATTTTTTTCTTGATCTTGTTATTAGGTTCAACACTATCAAAGTTATTTTTTAAGTAGTCTTGGATAACCTGTATGCTTGGAAATCCAAACCTCATTGTATTTATGCTAACATTAATTCTGCTAATTAGTGGTAAAAAACGAAGTAACGCTACTATAAACACTAAATTATCAGATATTACTTTGTAGTCCGCAGCTAATTCAGTGATATAGCTAAAGATTAAAAAAAATAATAAAATTATTATGAGTAGAATTTCAATTACACCTCTAGAGATTGAACTAAGGAAAGCATTTATGCCTTGATAATAATGATTAAGAAAATTATTATTTTTAAATCGATTTAAAAAAAATACTTCTCTAAAGTATACTTTTATCTCTAAAAATGAATAAATAATATTTTGTAAATCAACTAGTTTATTTTGTTCTGCTTTTCTTCGAATAGATCCGTATTTGTGAATAGAATTTTTTAAAAAACTAAAAACTAATAAAATTATAAATAAAAAAATTAATAAAAATAAAAACTTTTTATAATCATAAATTAATAGGAATATCAAAATTGAAAAAAGAATTATTAGATCTCTAAAAAGATGCAATAAAGGTTTTAAACAATTTCCTACAAATTCTCTAACATCTGAATATATAACTTGAATTTTTGATGCATTATCAGTTAAAAAATAATTTTCATTTAAAAAAAAATTTTTAACAATCCTGTTTGAAATTTGATATCCAATTAAATAAACTCGTTTAGACTCAATAAAATTGAATAAAATATATAGTAAATTTTTAAAAAAATAGATGATAGAAAATAAAATAGTTAATAAATAAAAAATACTTGCACTACTTGAACTATCAAAAAACTTTAAATAAATATTCAAATAATTAAATTCAGTTTTTGAGTTAAAAAAACTATCAGCTAATGGGATTATTAATGCAATATTAGCTAATTCAAGGATAGTGGTTATTATTTGCATCAAAACAAGATAAGCAATAATTTTTTTTTGTTTAAAATCTAATATCGAAAGATTTTTTTTTAATAAATTAATTATCATACCAGAATTTTATAAAAGTGTTTTTTATTTACTATTTTTAATAATTTTGTTTTATATTATTTTTCTTTTTTAATTTTGTAGCATGCAAATAAAATCCAACAGGCAAAAAATAAACTACATTCAACCAATTATTAAAAAAATTTCCTGTTGTTACTAATGGAAAAAGGGAACAAATAAAAGATATAAGTAAGAATAATTTATATTGAAAATAAGGTATGTTATTTTTTTCTACTTTGTTAAATAGACTTAAAAAAATTGTAATTGAAAAATATACAAAAATTAACATAAAAAAGGCAAAACCTATTATTCCTGTTTCAGCTAATAATTGAAAGTAGGTATTGTGAGGATGTGTAGAGCAACCAAATTGATTCAGACTATATTTGGTAATGTTGCATTTTTTTCTAAAATTTTTTGGACCATGACCAATTATAGGACTATCCTTAAACATACGGTACGCATTCATGAAATGCTGAGTATGCCCATATGTAAAAAGATATTTGGGCTTAGGTATTGGTCCATCAGTTGTAAATTGAAAGCCTTTTATCGTTTGTTCTATCATTCTATTTTTAGACTTAGAATTAACATTTACAACTATAGCTAATATTAAAATTAAAATTATTCCCATAAATAAGTTTAATAATTTTTTTTTAGAAAAAAATATAAGAGCAAAAAATGTTATCATTGATAATAAAAAAGAAGCTCTTTCTCCAGACAGAAAAACTAAAATAATTGTAAGATAAACAAGTATCCAGAAATATATTTTTAAATTTTTATTTTTAATTTGAACAAAAAAATAAAGTGCTAATAAAATTGGTAATATTCTACTAAGATAACTTCCTAGAATCCACTCATCATTAAAAAAACCTGATAAACGCTCCATGACATGTGGTTTTGGAAATCCTAAACTATTATAATCAAAAAAAAACTGAATATATCCATCAAACACTACTAATGAGATTGTTACTAATAAAAATAAAAAAAAATTATTTAAAAAATTTTCTCTGGTATCTAGTAAATAATAAATAAATACACTAAATATAATAAATCTTATATATGTAAGAGAGGTTTTTAATGAAAAAAATGGATAATCAGAAACTAGCGAACAAAAAATTAAATATATCCAAATAACAATAAAAAATTTAAAGAAGTTATTATTATAATATTTAAATAGTTTTTTTTTAAATGTAATAATTAAAAAAAAAATTGAGGAAATAGTTACAATTATATCTGTAATTGCAGGTCCAGTAACCAAACAGGCTGGCAATAAATAAATAAAAATTATAAAATTTTTTGATGAGAATAAGTTTTTTTTATCAAATAATTGTTGCATTAGAAGTTCTTGCTATAATATTTTTCCTTCATTGTAAAAAAATTTCATAGTTCAATAATAGAAATATGAATAATACTAATTAAATACTACCTATCTATACCAAAATGAACATTTCAAATAAATTTTAAATTATTTTATATAAAAAAAATTGTTAATATTTATTTAAAAGTTTAAGTAAATTTAAAATATTTATCTGATATTATATTAATATTATCAAAAATGAATTTTACTATTTGTATACCAACGCTTAATGAGGAGCTAAATATTAATAAGTGCTTAAATAGTATTAAATGGGCTAAAAAAATTATTATTTTAGATTCTGGAAGCACCGATAATACAAAAAAATTAGTAAAAAAATTTACAAATACACAATTTAAAAAATGTCCTAAAGATTTTGATTATGTTGATAAACTCAATTATTTTATAAAAATATGCAAAACAGAATGGATTTTAATTTTGGATGCAGATTATGTAGTTAGTAAAGAATTATCAAATGAAATTAGAAATTTAAATTTTAAAAATATAGAAAAAAAATCTATTTTTGGCTTTAAAGCAAAAATTTACAATAAAATATTTAACCAAATTATTAGTGAAAATATTTATCCAAGTAAAATTTTTTTATTTAAAAAAAATAAAGTTAGATTTATAAAATATGGTCATGCAGAAAAAATAATATTTAATAAAAAAGTTTTATTATTAAAAAATAATATTTATCATGAAAATATAAAAGATATTAAAAAAATTAAAGATTGGAAAAATAATCAAAAAAAATATTCTTTAAAAGATGCTCATAGAATTTTAAAAGAAAGTTTTTTTAATTTAAGGATCCAGGATAAATTTAGAAGATTGACGCCAGCAAATATTTTAATTGCATTCATTTATTTTTTTTTTATTAAAAAAATATTTTTTTATGGAGAGGCTGGATTTTTCTATCTTTATCAAAGAATGTATTACGAAATTGTACTTTCTATAAATATTATAAAGCTCAAATTTTTTAAATCTATAAAGTAATTGTTCTTAGTGACTTGTTTTTTTTTTCGGAAAAAACCAATAATGAGCTATTTAATGTAGATGAAGTAAAAAATCTAAAAAAAGTATTTTTTTTTATAGTTAAAATTAATTTATTTTTTTCATTAATACTTTTTTTGAAAATTTTATCATTTTTTTTTATTAAAACTTCAATTTTACCTTTAATACAAAGAAGTGTTTTATTTGAATTTATATGCTTCCTCCATTTCTTTTTTGATCTTTTGTTGATTTCAACAATGTAAATTTCTTCAAAATTGAATTTTTTTTTTGCTGTTAAAAGTTTTATTACATTGCTATTAGGTATTTTAATAATATTTGGCTTGGATACGATACCTTTTATCATTTTAAGTTTGAATATTTAGTTATTTGGCTTAATGAAAAAGAATAAATATTTTTTTTATTTAATAAATAATTTTTATACCATTCGACAACAAATATACATATTTGATTTAATTTTAATTTATTCTTCCAATTTAAGTCTTTTTTTATTTTGATCGTATTTAAATTTAGTTTTTTTGATTCTTTGAATTTTTTATTATTTTTAATAATATAATTTATTTCTATTTTGGGCCACATAGATTCTATTTTTTTTATCAATTGAATTACTGATAAATTATTTTTTAAATTTGGACCAATATTGTAGCTATGTCCATTCATCTTGTTAAAATTTAGATGAATTGCCCTTGCTAGGAATAAATATGCAGCTAGTGGCTCTAAAACATGTTGCCAAGGCCTATTCGCATTGGGATTTCTTATGGTAAATTTTTCTTTATTAATAATTGATCTAAAAAGATCGGGTAAAATTCTATCTTTTGTCCAGTCACCACCTCCAATTACATTTCCGGCTCTTGCGGTTACAACTTTGATATTTTTTTTTTTAAATAAAAATGATTCATAATAATTCTGAAAAAATAACTCACTTATTGCTTTTGATCCACTATAAGGATCAAAGCCTCCAAGCTTAGATGTCTCTGCATAATAACCATTCTTGGTAGGATAATAACATTTGTCACTTGTTATTATCACTGCAGACAATTTTTTTTTATATTTCCTCAATATTTCAAGAAGATTTGCAGTTCCTATTGAATTAGATAAATATGTCTCCATTGGATTTTCAAAACTTTTTGATACGATTGATTGTGCAGCTAAATGAAAAATTATATCTGGCTTAAAATCATTAACAACTTTGCTAAATTTTTTTAAATTTGAAACATCTATAAAAAAAGTTTTCATTTTTTTATTTAAATTTGCATTAATAAATAATGATGGCTTAGTTGGAATGTCTTTAGAGATACCCACAATTTTTGCTCCGAGGCTTAACAACCACATTGTCAGCCATGCACCTTTAAATCCTGTATTGCCAGTAATAATTATTTTTTTATTTTTATAAAAATTTAAATTTTTAAAATTTATTTTTTTCATTTTTAATAATTTTTTCAAGTGTTATTTTATCCCTTGGAGTATCAAGACATTGCCAAAATCCATAATGTTTTAAACTTACAAGATCTTTTTTTTTTACTAGTTTTGGTAAAGTTTGCTTTTCAAAGTTTTCATCTTTTTTTAAATAATCAAAAATTCTTTTATTCAATATAAAAAAACCACCGTTAATCCAGCTAGCATTTGATGATGGTTTTTCATCAAAGCTTTTTACAATATTTTTTTTGTCGATTGAGATTTCACCGAACCTTGGAGGGGATTTCACAGCTGTTACAAAGCATGTCTTTTTACTTTTTAAGAAAAAATTTAAATTTTTTCTTAAATTTACATTAGATAATCCATCTCCATATGTTGCGAAAAAAAAAGGTTCATTTTCTAAAATATTTTTTAAATAAAAAATTCTTCCTCCTGTTTGAGAATTTAATCCGGTATTTATAACTTTTAATAAATATTTTTTTTTATTTTTGGACTTGTTAAATAAATCTAAATTTTTTTTTAAAAAATTTTTTTTAAGTGTATTGTCAAAAAAAAGATTATTGCTTTTGTAATTAAGAAAATAATTAAATATATAATTATATTTATACCCTCCTGATATAATTATCTTGTTAACTCCAAATTTTCTTAAATGATTAATTATGTAGATTAAAATTGGTTTATTTTTAATCGAAATCATTGGTTTTGGTTTAACCAAAGTTTCAGTTGATATTCTTGTTCCGAGACCACCTGCGAAAATTACTGCTAACATTTTTTTTTATAATATTTAAATTTTGTGATATAGGCTTATAACTAAAATTAATTAATATCAAAATGCATTATTTATGCCTTTATTACAAATATACATTTTGTATGCTTTTACAATATTTTTTACATTAATATTTGCATATCTAAATTTAAAAAAATTTAAAGTTTACACATTTAATAAAAAAAAAAAAATTTATTTAGCTGGTGGTTTTTTTATTTTTTTAAATTTAATAATTTATCTTATTTTTAACAAAATTTTTTTTCATGAAACTAATTTTTTTTTAATTTCCTTGTCTATATGCGCTTTTTTTCTAGGCTTGGCAGATGATAAATTTAATTTGTCTCCTTTGCTAAGAATTTTTACGGTTGCTTTTTTGGTATTAATTTTGTTGTACAATTTTTCGTATTACGAAGTAAATTTTATTTCACTTTTCAATACTATCTGGGTAATAAAATATCCATTTTCAATTTTTTTTACTATAATTTGTTTTTTATTAATTTTAAATGCAATGAATTTTGCAGATGGCATTAATTGTCTTGCAATTTCAATTTTTATATATGCATTTGGTTATATTTTTATTAATTTTTCCAACAACTCTATTTTAATTTTTACAATAATTACTACATTAATTTTATTATTTTATCTTAATTGGAAAAATTTTTTATATTTAGGAGATAGTGGAGTTTATTTGTTAAGCTTTCTATTATCATTTATCATAATTGATACATTTAAATCTAATTATGAGATCTTTTCAGCAGAAAAGATATTTTTTTTATTATATCTGCCAGGTATTGATCTAGTTAGATTATTTTTTATTAGACTTTATAATAAAAAGAGTCCATTTGTTGGTGATCAAATGCACATTCATCATTATTTAGTACGTAAAATTGGTTCTTCAAAAACTTTATTTATATACTTATCTTTTTTAATTTTTCCAATGATTTTAGTTGATTTTTTTTTAATCAATAAAATTATAGTTTTTTTATTTTCATTTATTTTTTATATAATTTTATTGTTTTATGCTAAAAATTAGCACTATTTGTTCCGTACTAAATAGTCAAAAAAAAATTAATATACTTTTAAATAGTTTTAAAAATCAAGATTATAAAAATAAAACAATTAATTTAATTAAAAAAAAAAAAAATAAGCAAATAAAAGTTTTAGTAAAAAAAAAATCAACAATATATGAAGCAATTAATCATGGAATAAAAAAAAGTTCTGGACAAGTTATTAATATAATGGGTGATAATGATTTTTTTGCAAATAGAAAAATTTTTAATTTGATAAATAAAAAGTTTACTAAAGATATTTCTTATATTTATGGCGATACTGAATATGTTAATTTAAATAAAAGATTAATTAGATACTACTCATCAAAAAATTTTACAAAAAAAAAAGTAAAATTTGGATTTATGCCATCACATACATCCTTATTTATAAAAAAAAAAATTTTTAATAAGTTGGGTTATTACAGCACTCAATACTTTTATGCATCAGATTTTGATTTTTTTTATAGATTATTAGATAAAAAAAATTTAAAAAAGATATATTTACCATCTACATTGACTAAAATGACCACGGGAGGAGTAAGTAACAGTTCGATTAAAAATATATTATTATCAAACTATGAAGTTTATAAAATACTCAAAATAAACAAAGTTACTTTTCCTATTTTTAGAATTTTTTATAAATTGTCCACTAAGATAATAAAATTAAATATTTTTTTTATCAAAAGGTTTTTTTATGAAAAAAAATAACGAATATTTTTGGAAAAATAACAAAGCTGATAATTCTTTTTCATATTTATCTAATTCAATTAAAAAAATATTAAATTTATATAACACTAAAAAATTATCTCATTTAGATATTGGTTGTGGAAATGGATATTTGACTAAAAAAATATCAAATTATTTTGAGCACTGCGTAGGTATAGATATTTCCAAAAGTGCAATATCGCAAGCAAAAAAAAATTATAATGGTAAAATAAAATTTTATAGAAAAAAAATATCAAATATTAATAAAAAATTTAATTTTATCACAATAATTGAGGTGATAGAGCATTTATATTCTCCAGATGATTTTTTAAAAAAATTAAGCTTAGTAGCTGATAATAAAACGACAATACTTATAACAACACCATATCATAGTTTTGTAAAAAATTTAATGATTATCCTTTTAGGAAAGTTTGATAATCATTTTAATCCTCTCTGGGAACACGGTCATATTAAATTTTTTACTAAAAAATCTTTAAAAGAGCTATGTGAAAGAAATAATTTTAAAGTTAAAAAAATTTTTTACTCTGGAAGAGTTTATCCAATTTCAAAATCTATTATTTTTATTATTAAAAAAAAATAGTCACCTAAAAATACTAATATAGCTACTTTTTATTAATTGTTTCGCTAAACAAAATACTCCTTTTTTTGTTTTTATGGATTCTGTTAGCTCATTTAATATTATTTTTTTTAAGTCTTCATGATGAATAATATTATTTTTTCCTGACTCAAATTTTACTATTTCTTTTTGTTCAGAATTAATCTTTAAATTGACACCACTAAACATTTTTATAATTTTTTTTCCAAATTCGTAATCTGAAACTTTGTATATTTTTGGCTTATTTTTATCATTAGAATGATTCAAATAGATTGGTTCTTTTCC
>Ga0181606_10005782_pt1 | contig 10172 bp, 10 predicted proteins | sample 041ome_10_FD_132994 | JGI IMG/M metagenome (GOLD analysis project Ga0181606, IMG submission 132994) | Coastal salt marsh microbial communities from the Groves Creek Marsh, Skidaway Island, Georgia - 041412US metaG (megahit assembly) | ecosystem: Environmental > Aquatic > Marine > Intertidal...
ATCAGCAATTTCAAGCTCAAACTCTTCTTCAAGAGCCATTACAAGTTCTACTGTATCAAGTGAATCAGCGCCTAAGTCATCGACAAATGAAGAGTCATTTTTAACCTCATCATCGCCAACACCTAGCTGCTCACAAACAATTTTTCTTACTCTTTCTTCGATACTCACAGGGCATCCTCCGTTTAAAAAAATCTATTCTACAACATTTCTACCAAAAACATATAAAATCATCAATTCATATAAAGCCCGCCATCGACGGATATTGTCTGACCAGTAATATAATCGCCACTAGAAGAAGCTAAAAACAGGGCTAAATTAGCAATATCCTGCGTATTCCCCATTTTATTTGCTGGAATTGTTTTTAATATATTATCTAATTCATCACTCTTAAAATGATTTGTCATATCAGTTTCAATAAATCCTGGAGCAATACAATTAACTGTTATATTCCTCGCAGCAACCTCTTTTGCTAATGACCTTGTAAAACCGCCTAACCCTGCTTTGCTTGAAGAATAATTAACTTGGCCTGGATTGCCCATTAACCCAGCAACACTAGATATATTGATGATTTTTCCAGATCGATCCTTCACCATAGATTTAATAAATAATTTAGTGATATTAAAAACACCTGTGAGATTAGAATTTATCACTTCATCCCAATCTTCATCTTTCATTCTTAAAAAAAGCTGGTCTTTGGTTATCCCAGCATTATTAATTAGAACATTTGGAATTTTTTCCTGTGTCTTTATTTGCTCCATACAATTTTTAACTTGATCTCTATCTGTAACATCTAAAGGAATATGAAGACAGTGATCTGAGTCAATAGCTTCACCAAGGTTAAAATTTGATCTAGAAGTGCCAATGACAAAGTACCCATCATTTAAAAAGCATTTAGCAATCTCTAATCCTATGCCTCTTGAAACCCCAGTAATAAAAACTATTTTTTTATCCATAATTATTTATCTTCTCATAAAATTCTTCGTCAGAAGTAGAAAAATAGCTATCAAGCTTATTTGATTTAAATAATCCCGATAAAACTTTCCCTGGACCACACTCAATAATTGGTAAATTTAATGTTGCAATGAAGTCGCATATTTCAACCCATCTAACAGGCGAGTGTAATTGTGAAACCAATAAAGATTGGATTTCATGTGGTGATGATGCAGCTTCAACAGATACATTATGAATGATTTTTGTATCAGGCATACAGAATTCAACAGCTTCGAGTGCTTGTTGAAATTCATCTGCAGCCCTAAGCATTAATTTGCTATGTGATGCGATGCTAACTTTAAGTTTTATTGCTCGTTTAGCACCCTTAGAAAGGCATAAATCTTGCGCTCTATTTATCGCATCATCATGGCCGGATATGACGGTTTGATTTGGTGAATTTAAATTTGCACATTGGACATGAGAATTTTCACCTGTTGATGCAGCTAAACATATTTCACTGATAATGTTATCTTCTAAACCCATGATTGCAGACATTGATCCCTTTGGAGCTAATTCCATTAACTCCCCCCTTTTTCTTACCAACTTTAAAGCTACATTAACCTGTATTGAATTAGCAGCAACTAAAGCAGAATATTCACCTAAAGAATGACCAGCAAAGTAAGCAGGAGCAATATCCATAGAATCTTGTAATTTTTGAAAATGGAGATAAGAGCAAAGTAGCAGAAGAGGTTGAGTTATTGAGGTTTCATTAATTAATTCCTCAGGACCCTCCTCAATTAATTTATACGCATCATGAGATATTAGATCACTGCAACATTCTAGTACGGGTGAATATTCACTTGATAGAGCAATCTCAGATAGACCACCCTTTGAGAGCATAGACAAATGTTGTGAGCCCTGACCGGGAAACGCTAAAAAAGCAGGAAAAGACATGGTTAGTCTTGAGCTTCGTTATCCTCTACTTCTTTGATTGGTTTTCTTAGATCCTTTATTAAGCGGCCTTTGTAGAAACCATCAGCAGTCATTTGATGACGAAGATGCCTTTCACCAGACACTGGGTCAGTAGATAATGTCAGATCTGACAAATGATCGTGAGAACGAATCATTCCACGCTTTGATCTTGTTTTTTTACTTTTTTGTACTGCCATAATATTTTAAAAAAAATGCATCCTATCAGAATAAATTAAATTTTAACAGTTAAATTATTAAGCTTTGAAAGCAGTATATCAAATTCATTATTTTTTGTTGCTTGATAACTAACGGTTTGTTTGGTTAGATCTTGAAAAGAAATAGATGAAGCATGTAATGCAAGACGGTTTATTGATGTTTTTTTAACAATGTATTTATTCAAATCAAACAATCCATACTTTTTATCGTTGACTATTGGGTGGTTAAGATTTGAGCTTTGAACTCTAATTTGATGCATTCTTCCAGTACTAATAAGTATTTCAGCATGGGTAAATGAATGAAATTTTTTTAGCACTTTGAATACAGAAATTGCTTTTTTGCCAACCTCTGCTTCTTGAACTCTGTGATGATGTTCTTTTGTAGAGATATCGATCTTTGTTTCTATCTGCATATCGTTTTTAAGAACCCCCACCAAGATAGCTTCATATTTTTTTACAACCTCATTTGATTTAAGTTGTTTATTAAAATATCTCAAAAATATTTTATTTTTTGATAACAATACGCACCCAGATGTTGATTTATCTATTCGATGACACAGATCGATTTCTAGGAGAGGAAATTTAGCTCTAGCTATATCTATAAGTCCGAACTGATTATTTGTTCCAGAGTGAACGCTTAATTCAGGTTCTTTGTTTACAACTATATAATCTTCATTTTGATAGATAATAGATGCATTAAATGCCTGAATCCTACTAGGCGGAATCTTAATATCTGGCTGATTATTATTAAAGTTGATTAGGTATGGTGGAATTCTTATTTCATCATTTAGTTTTAACTTATATGTAGGTTTGATTCGACCAGAGTTAACTCTTATCTCACCCTTACGAATCATGCTATAAATTTTTGATTTAGGAAGAGATTTATAAACATTGATTAAATAATTATCAATGCGTCTTCCAGCATGATCTTCTATTATATTTAGGTTTTTGCCATTCATTGAGGTAGAATACTCGAAATTGTTAGCTTATAAATAAAAAGCTTCAATTATAGAAAGCTTATGGCAAAGAGCCTTAGCATTAAAATAACAATGCTGCAAAGCAGCATGATAATAAGAGAAAGTTTACATAGCACAAGGGTGCTAGAAGAATAAAACAAGTTTTAAAAGCTCCAGATATAAACATGGAGTAAGTTAAAAGAGCTCCAAGGGATAAGACTCTAATAACTCTAAAAGCACTAGTGCTATTCACTTTCTCTGTACTGGAGAAAATAATGAAAAGAATTCTAATTAATTGCTCATATTCTGATGAGCTACGCGTTGCGTTAGTCGATGGAGCAAAATTATTTGACTTAGATAATGAATTTAACGCTCAATCTTTGCTAAAAGGAAGTATCTTTAAAGCCACCGTTTCAAGGGTTGAGACAAGTTTAGACGCAGCATTTGTGAATTTTGGTAGTGAGAGGCATGGTTTTTTACCACTAAAAGAACTATCTAATGATCACTTCACAAAGGATGCTGAAGGAAAGAAAAAATGCACTCTCAAAGAAGGCGATGAAATCCTAGTTCAAGTATTAAAAGAAGAACGTGGCACAAAAGGTGCCGCTCTATCAAATCAAATTTCGCTTGCAGGAAGATTCATAGTTCTTATCCCAAACTCTGAGAAATCTGGTGGCGTATCAAGAAGAATTTCAGGCGATGAAAGAGATGATATCAAAAATGCATTAAATTCATTACAAATACCAGAAGGTATGAGCATAATCGTCAGAACTGCAGGACTTGGAAGGTCAACTGAAGAGTTAAAATGGGATTTAGATTATTTAATGAATCTCTGGCAGCAAATAAATTCTACCGTCGATGATGCGCCCAGCCCAAGTCTTATATACAAAGATGATAAATTAATTTTAAGGGTGTTTAGGGATTATTTTAGGGATGACATAGAGGAAATTCTTATTGATGATGAGGCTGTACATGCTGAAGCTTTAGATTTTGCAAAATCCGTAATACCAGATCATGCTGACAAAGTTATTTTCTACAATGAAGAGATTGCTCTTTTTAATAGATATCAAATAGAGAGCCAAATTGAATTAGCTTTTCAAAGAGAAATATCCTTACCATCAGGTGGGTCGATAGTCATCGATCCAACAGAAGCTATGGTTTCTATTGACGTTAATTCAGCACGATCAACTAAGGGCAAGGATATTGAATCAACTGCATTTGCAACAAATATGGAAGCTGCAAAGGAAATTGCTAGACAGCTAAGATTAAGAGATTTAGGCGGACTTATAGTTATCGATTTTATTGATATGCAGGATGATAAACATCAACAAAAAGTAGAAAATTCCTTCAGATCTGCTGTCCAATCTGACAGAGCTAGAATTCAAATTGCAGGAATATCTAGATTTGGATTATTGGAGCTGTCTAGACAAAGGCTTAGACCCTCTCTTGAAGAAACATATGATATTCAACATGTTCAAGTTCGTGGTACCCGCTCTTTAGGACAATCTATTTTAAGAATAATTGGTGAAGATGCTGCTAAAGAAAATACTGGTGAGATTCATGTTTATGTCCCAGCTGACGTTTCAAGCTATCTTCTAAATGAGAAAAGAAGAGACATAATTACAATTGAAAATACTTATCAAGTAAATATTCTTGTTATAGCTGATCCTTACAAATCAAGACCATATTACAAAGTTGCACGAGTAAAAGCGCCTGCTGGAAAGAAATTATTTTCACACGAAATGACCCCAAATAGCCCAGAACCGTCTATGGATTGGCGAGATGTAAATTCAAATAAAAAATCATTAAAGCCGCTTGTAAAAGTTTCTGTCCCTCCCAGAATGCCCAAGAAAAAAAATAAAAAAGGATTTTTTGCTTTTTTAAAATCTATTTTAACTCTGAGCATCTTCAAATCTTCAAAGAAAAAAAATTCTACAAATAAAAGAAAAAGAAACTACAAAAAAGGGCAACCAAGAACAAACAAGAATAACAGAAATGAAAATAGGCAAAGCAACCGTAACGTAAGAACCAATAATAAAGGGAAGACAAACAATCCAAAGAAGGCAGTGAATAAGAAAGTCTCAAAACCAGTTGTCATACCCCCAAAGAAAACTGCGCAAACAGAAAATAAATCTGCTCAAGCCAGTAAACCCAAAAAACAAATTGAAAGTGTGGATGGAAATAAATCAAATAATAAAACTTCTGAGCCTTCAACTCAAAATTCTGCACCAACGCCAGCACCAACACCTGCGCCTACGCCAGCACCAAAACCTACTAGAGCTTTAAACGACCCTCGATATAAGAACGAATAAGTTGTCCAGATATAGATGCATCAGGTGGAATTATGGGTAATTCCTTGATATTAAACCACCTAGCATCTTCAAGCTCAGCATCATTTAAAATAATTTCACCCTTTTTATATTGGCAGAAATATCCTAGCATCAATTGAGCTGGAAATGGCCAAGATTGAGATGAGAAATATTTGATATTTGCAATCTCAACGTTTACTTCCTCTTTTACCTCTCTGATTAGAGCTTCTTCAGCATTTTCACCGGCCTCAATAAAACCAGCAAGAGTGCTATACATATTAGGAGGAAAGAATTTACTTCTTCCAAGCAGGATATTATCTTCATCGTAAATTAAAGTAATGATGCAAGGAGATATAGTTGGATATTTTGGAGCAGCATTACAAGAGCATTCAAAAGCACCCTCTTTTTTATTAAATGAATTTTGATTGCCGCAAATGCTACAAAAAACATTAGCACTTAGCCATGATTTAAGAATTGTTGCACGTGATAATAGTAAGAAACTGGATTGGTCTAAAATACCTAGCATTTGTCTTAGTTCAACAAAATGAATTACATCAGGATCCATGAATAGACCTAAGATATTTTGATCTTCATCAATATTTAGAACATAAATAAAGCAATTATCAATCAAAGCTATTGCTAAGTATGGACCTAGTTGGTCACTTAAATTTAAATCTTTTATTGCAAAACTATAAGTATTTTTGGCTTGATCATATAAAATCTTGTTATCGCAAAATATAATTAACTTAGAATCTTCTTTTATAGTTTCGTGAAGCTCTCTGATTAATTTCATTTGAATTAGGATTTAAAAATGATAAATAACTTATACAAAATGTTTTTAGGCAACTCACCTGACTGGTACAAAAATACCATCATAGCGTTTTTAATAATTAATCCTATGGCTTTGTTAATATTAAACGCAATGGAGTTCAATGGCACATTCATTGTTGGATGGATGATTCTATTAGAATTTATATTCACTCTTGCGCTTGCACTGAAATGTTACCCTCTTCAACCCGGCGGTTTAATAGCAATTCAAGCGTTATTCCTTGGACTGACTAACCCATACTCGCTGCTTCATGAAATTGAGCATAATCTCGAAGTTATTTTGTTATTAGTCTTTATGGTTGCAGGCATCTATTTTATGAAAAATCTAATGCTTACAATTTTTACAAAGCTACTACTGACCATTCATTCAAAAACAAAATTATCATTAATGTTTTGCTTTGTATCAGCGTTCTTATCCGCTTTTCTTGACGCGTTGACTGTCACAGCAGTCCTGATAGCTGTAGCGGTAGGTTTTTTCAGAATCTTTCATTTGGCCAATTCAGGCTTAGCTTTCTCTACATCAGGACATAATCATCTTGACGATAGCTCACTGACCGAGGTTGGCATCGAGGACTTAGAAAGTTTTAAAGCCTTCCTAAGAGATTTAATTATGCATGGTGTTGTTGGTACTGCATTGGGTGGAGTTTGTACAATCGTTGGAGAGCCTCAAAATCTTCTGATTGCTAATGTTGCAGGCTGGGAATTCATTGAATTCATGATAAAAATGGCCCCTATCACCGTTCCAGTATTTATTGCAGGAATGATTACTTGTTTTGCTATAGAAAAACTTGGTGTCTGCGGTTTTGGAAATCAGTTACCCGACAGAATTAAAAATATATTTCATGATTATAATACTTATGAAATTTCTCAAAGAACTGATGAAAGTAAATTAGAGCTTTATATTGAAATGCTTGTGGGCGTATTTTTGATCATTGCTTTAGCGCTTCACTTAGCTGCAGTTGGAATCATTGGCTTGGGTGTGATCATTCTCTTAACATCGTTTAAAGGTATTACGCATGAGCATGACCTTGGAGATGCATTCAAAGAAGCTCTTCCATTCACAGCATTATTGGTTGTATTTTTTGGTGTAGTAAGTGTAATAGCAGATCAACAACTATTTACACCAATTATTACTTATGTCCTGGCTCAAGAAGCCAGTAATCAAGCTCCAATATTTTTTGTAGCCAATGGGGTGCTGTCTGCTATAAGCGACAATGTCTTCGTTGCAACAATTTATATAAACGAAATCAAGGATGCATTAGATATGAATATTATATCTAGAGATCAATTTGATAAACTGGCTATAGCTATCAACACCGGAACAAATATACCAAGTATTGCTACGCCAAATGGCCAAGCAGCATTTTTATTTCTTTTAACCTCGTCTTTGGCACCTTTAATTAATCTTTCTTACATGAGAATGGTGATTATGGCTCTACCCTATACTATTGTGCTCAGCATTGTAGGGTTTATTTCAGTAGTGACATTCCTATAATTAAATGTCTTTAAGTCATAAATTCTGCATTGCCCCGATGATGCAGTGCACAGATATACATGACAGATTTTTATTTCGCTTAATTACAAGAAAAGCTCTTTTGTATACAGAAATGGTAACAACTGGGGCAATCATTCATGGGGGCTGTCTTGAACAACTGAATTTTAATAAAGAAATTGAGCATCCCGTAGCTGTTCAACTTGGCGGATCTGATCCAGATGAACTTTCACAGTGCTCAAAAATATGCACCTCCCTTGGATATGATGAAATAAATTTAAATGTAGGGTGCCCATCTGAAAGAGTTCAAAAGGGCTCATTTGGGGCATGTCTTATGCAAGATCCAGAATTAGTCAAAGATTGTATTGAAGCTATGCAGGCATCCACTTCGATACCTGTGACTGTTAAATGCAGAATAGGTGTCAATGATAGAGATGATATGAATTTTTTGAATGATTTTGTCTCCAGGATTATAAATCCCAACTTAAAAACGATTATTGTTCATGCTAGAGTTGCGATCTTAAAGGGGCTAACACCAAGACAAAATAGGCAAATCCCTCCTTTAAAATATGAAAATGTATATCAACTCAAGAAAGAATTTCCTCAATTAGAGATCGTAATAAACGGGGGAATTAAAAATGTAGATGAATCATTGCAGCATTTAAAAAAAGTTGATGGCGTGATGCTTGGAAGAAGCCCATATGACAACCCTATGATTGTTAGCAATGTTGATTCAGCTATTTTTAATGAGAAAGATCTTGGAGAGGACAGAAAAACCATCTTGAAAAAGTACTTACAGTATTGCTTGATTCAAGTTGATTTAGGTCATCCCCTCTCAAGAACACTCAAGCATGTCTTTGGATTAAATCGTGGATTAAAAAATGCTAAAGCCTATCGAACCTTAGTTCTCGAAACAATGCAAAAAAACAATCTAGAAACCACACAAGATGATTTGATAGCATTGGTGTAAGAATCAATCTAATAAAAAATCATCCATGTCATCCACAAAATCATCAGGCTGATCTTCCCCATTACTGGATTCAAATTCTTGGTACTGCATGTAAGAGTCTCTTATAAATGAGTATCTATCCCCAATAATAAGTGTTTCAACCTCTAAGTATCTCGCTCGAGTCTCTAGAGCATCAAGAGCTGTAATGCCAAGCCTCACATCAGTCTCCTCTATAGCAAATGTACCGCTTAAAACTGAGCTAACACTCCTTCCAGCCAGTCCCCGGGGAGTAGACGGTCCATATATTGGAATCATTAAAAATGGTCCAGATGAGACGCCCCAAGCTCCTAATGTTTGCCCAAAATCTTCATCATGTCTTTCGAGACCAAAGCTAGATCCAACATCAATAAAACCACCCAAACCAAGAGTTGAATTTATTAGAAATCGCGAAAAGTCGTTCAATGCGAGAAAAGGTCTACCCTGTAATAATTGATTGGCAGTATTATCGAGTTCATTTAAATTCCTAAAAAAATTACTAATTCCTACTTCTACAAAGTCAGGAGCAAATGACGTATAAATTTCAGCTGTTGGCTTAGCAAAATTATCATCAAGAAATTCATTAAAAGCCCATACTTTACGGTTGTAATCTTCAAATGGATCATCAGCAGCAACTGAATCAATACTTAAAATAAAAAATAAAACAGTTAGAGTAATTTTATTAAATTTCATTATGTGATTGTTAGTAACTTATTATAAATCATCTCAAATAAAGGTGATGGCTGATTTGGATTAAAATCAGCTAAATCTTTTGCTCTTGGAATGGATCCCAATACCTTAAGGCCAATCTCACTCTCAAGATTCAATGGGGGGTAATCAGGGATTTTTTCATCAGAATGTAGGTCAGTTGAATAGGACATATTATCAATGATTCCAAGAATTGGTATCTTGAGTTTATCAAACATCACTTTGGACTTGATGGCATCTTGAACAGCTAGCCTACTTTGAGAAGTAACCAAAACAACATAATTTGGTTTTATTTCTGCCGCTACTGTCAAGTAAGCATCACCAGTGCCAGGCGGCATATCAATAAATAAATAATCCAAGTCACCCCATTGCGTTAAATCCTTTAGCTGTTTAATTGCACCACTCAACATAGGACCTCGCCACATAGCTGCCTTATCATTATCAAGAATAAATCCCATGCTATTTAAAAAAATTTTGTTTATCTGGATGGGTATAAATGATTTTTTGTTATCTATAGTTTTTACTTCAGGCTTTGTATCAGATACATTAAAAAGTATATGTTGATTTGGGCCATAAATATCCGCATCAAGAATTCCAACTTTAAAATCTTCTGCAAAATGAGATGCTAAATTAGCGCAAATAGTTGATTTGCCGACGCCACCTTTTGCTGAAGCTACAGCTATTATTTGTTTGATGCCCATTGATATAATGTTTTGACTTATAATACTCGATTAGAAGTTAAATTGGGTCTCAAAAATTAATAAATCAAGAAAAATA
>Ga0181606_10005784_pt1 | contig 10171 bp, 5 predicted proteins | sample 041ome_10_FD_132994 | JGI IMG/M metagenome (GOLD analysis project Ga0181606, IMG submission 132994) | Coastal salt marsh microbial communities from the Groves Creek Marsh, Skidaway Island, Georgia - 041412US metaG (megahit assembly) | ecosystem: Environmental > Aquatic > Marine > Intertidal zone...
ATTTTCGTTGTTTTACCTTTGACTCTTGTCAGGGTGAAGAGAGAGACATTATTTATTACAGCATTGTTGCTTCACCCGAGGTAGATAAATTATGGACTGTTCTACCAAAATCTATAGAAGCTCAAGATGAAGAGGAGCTTGATCGCAATTTACGTATGCAAAGGGTAAATGTTGCTTTCTCTAGAGGTAAAGAGAAGCTGATCTTTGTTCATTCAAAACCTATAACGGATCTATCAGCCGGAAGAGACGTATTACTTCATTTTTCACAGCAGCTTGCTAATGCTAAAACTCCACCCCCTTTAACAAGCGTCGATTTAAACTCCAAGGCTGAAGGAAAAGTTCTCACGTGGATACAACAAAGCCCTGTTTATGTTGAGCTTCAACCAGAGATAATTCCGCAATTTCAGTTGGGTAAATATCTGAAATCATTAGATAGTGGTTATAAGCATGCTAGTTTTCGTATAGATTTTTTGCTTCGTTTCAGTATAGAAGGGCATCAACGAGATATCATTATAGAATATGACGGATTCGAGTATCATTTTGACAACAAGGAAGAGGTTGACGCGGGTAATTGGGCTCATTATCAGAAACCTGAAGATATTGAAAGAGAGCATATTTTAGAATCCTATGGATATAAAATGCTTCGTTTGAATAAGTTTAATATCGGGAATGATCCTGTTCATTTTTTGAATAGCCAAATAAAAAAAATACTAGAAGAATATGAAGATAAAGGTGATGCCCTTGTAAAAACGGTCATAGAGGATGCCACTTCTGCTTTTGAGGGCTTAAAGACTGGAACTTATCGTATATGCAAGAAGTGTGACAAAAATAAACCAACGACTGAGTTTATGGATGATAATGCTTTGTCTGGATATAGACGATTTTGTTCGAGTTGCTCCAAGCCCATGCATAAGAAGTCTAAGAAAAAAATAATACCTTCAGATAACAAGCCTTCTAAAACAAAAATCTGTCCCAATTGTAGTGATAGGTTTCCTTTATCCGAGTTTATAGATGAATCAAATAAATCTGGCAAAAGACGGTTATGTGGATCTTGTAAGAAAATTTCGGTAGCAAGGGAGCAGGCTTGGTTAAAGGCACATCCGGAATACAAAAAATAATTAACCAGGAACATTTAGAATACAATTTTATCTAAATTTATTGGGTTATTTACACAGATTACAACCAGAATCTAAATCTTGGTTTAATTAGATTGAGAACAAAGACTAATACGAAATGAAAACACTTCTCACACCACTACTACTTGTCTTACTAGCTCTACTTCAGGGGTGTGCTGGCAATAGAACTGTAAGTGAGGGCGACCTCTTGTATTCTGTTATGAATACTATCTCATTTCCTGATGGTGATAAATACGTAGGTGAGCTAAACAATGGACTCCCTCACGGCAATGGCACTTACACTTACTCTAATGGTGATAAATATATAGGTGTGTGGAACAACGGAAAGTATAACGGCAAAGGCACTTACACCCATAGTGATGGTCGTAAATACGTAGGTGAATTTAAAGACAATATGAAGCATGGCAAAGGCGCTTCAATTTCATTTGGTAATGTGTATATAGGTGAGTGGCATACTAATAAGAAAAACGGTAAAGGAACTTTAACTAGGGCTAATGGTGATAAATACGTAGGTGAATTTAAGAATGATAAAAGTCATGGCAAAGGCGCTTACACTTACTCTAATGGTAATAAATACGTAGGTGGGTTTGGGTGGGGTAAGCCCTACGGTTTAGGAACTCTGACTTATCCTAATGGTGATAAATATGTAGGTGAGTGGAAGAATAACCAGCAGCATGGCAAAGGTACTACAACTTTTCATAATGGCGATAAACTCATAGTTGAGGTTAAGGCAGGTCAAAAAACAAATGGCACTTATACCTATGCTGACGGTAGAAAATATCAAGGTGAAATCAATGATAAAAGTCCTCATGGAAAAGGCATTATGACTTTTCTTGATGGCACAGTTAAATCAGGTATATGGGCTGATGGAAAATATCTCTATGATTTAGCTGAGCATCAAAAGCGAGAAGAACTAAAATTAACCCTGTTACGCCAAAAAGAAAAACAAAAAAAAGAGGCTCAATTAGCTGCTAAAAAGCAACGTATTCTTTCAAAGTTAAAGCCGTATATGGATGATTGTCAAAATATAGGTTTCAAAGTTGATAGCAAGAAATACAGAGAATGTATTGTGGAGTCAATTTGATATGAAAAAATTATTTCTGATACTTTTATTTGCCGTCTTTTCAGCACAAGTTCACTCGGATATCTTGTCTGAAGACTTGATGCAGGTTTGTGAAGTAATTGGATATGAACCCAAAACAGAGGAGTTTGGTGGGTGTGTTTTAGCTTTAAGAGGTAAAGCAAAACTTAATAAAATAGCAGCACTCAAGCAACAGCATCGTAAAGCAGCTGAAGCAAAGTTTGCTGCAATGCATAACCTTCAGCAAAGACAATATGAACAGCAATTAAGCGCCTACCATGAACAACAAAGACAATATGAAGAGCAGCAAGCTAAAATTAAAAAACAAAAAGCAATAAATCAAAATTTGAAGCAAATGGAACTTGGTTTAAGGATGATGGCAGGACAATCTCTAGTAGACGCCTCTATGGCAACAGCAGGAATGCAGCCTTTGCCTAAACCAGAAGAACCCGATTTTCAAAATCTAACAAATGAGAGCTGGCAAACAAACCTCCCTGACGGTTCTTTTTATAATTGTACTTATAATCCTATGCTTAAAATTGTGGATTGTTTTTGATGGTCAAGCTGGAACATAAGCTCATACTGATTTGATTGGTAACGGATAAGGATTAATACGAAATGAAAAAACTACTCCTGTTCTTATTACTAATACCTAATCTGGTGATGGCAGAGATATGGACTTTTAGTGATGCTTCTGGATTCTGGTCTTCTCCAACTTCTGAACTAACTATTAACTCTGAAAATTTATTAGTTAACGTACAAATTTCTTGCACTAACTTTTACAAACAACCTCGTCTGCGAATAAATATTTATTATGAGGGGTACGATTGGGATGAGATTAAAGGAAAATTTACAGTAGTTCTGAAGGATAACCACGCAGCTGATATTCTTAAAAAATATGAATTCTTGAGAACTAAACTTTATCTTAAAGCTGGAAGTATGCAATCTAGTGAAGATGATGACAGTGAGATTATTAATCTAATAAAAGCTGGTAATTCTATTCAGATAAATTACACCACTTTTGATGCTAGAAGTGATGGCAAAGAAATTAATAACGAATTACATTCAAATTGGAATACAGATTTATTTAAAAAGGAATTTACCAGGTTAAATGCTACCTGCAAATAAATCATTAACGCATCAATTGATTACTTCTAGTGATGTAAAATAAGGACTCATGCGAAATGACAAAGTTTCATGACAAAATCCTTGCTGCTTCTACAAAAGGTTTAGTTGACTCATCTGTTGATGCAGAAAAAGCATTAGTTCCAAAGATTCTACGAAACAATAAAATCACTCACGAGAAAGTCTTAAGCACTATATGTGAAAAACTGGAGGTTTGTACTTCTTTTAAATTTGCTGTTGCGTTCCTCACCAGCAGTGGCGTGGCTTCTATTCAGAATTCATTAAAAGTCTTTCAAAAAAACAATCCGCTATCTAGTGGCACTATTATTGTTTCAGATTACCTGAATTTCACTCAACCTGCGGCACTTAAAAAATTAATCAACATGCCTAATATTAATTTGCGATTGCTTAAAAGCCAAAACTTTCATGGTAAAGGGTATCTAATCGAAAACAGAAATGGGTATGATTTAGTGATAGGAAGCTCAAATCTTACTGCTCCAGCCTTAACGATTAACGAAGAACTAAATTTTCATATTTCGGCAACTAAAAATGCTGGAATAGTTGAGGACTTTATTCAGACATATCAAAAGTATTTATCACTCTCTCAAGTTGTGACTGAAGAAGTTCTCGCACAATATAGTGCTGAATACGACAAAGCAAAAACGTCAAGTTTTCATGCACGTTCACCAACACAGCAAGAAGAAAATTCAGAAGAAAATAAAATAAGACCCAATCTGCTTCAAGTTGAAGCAACAGAAAAGCTGTCTAATCTCAGGGCTAATGGTGCAGACAGGGCACTAGTGGTTTCTGCTACTGGAACAGGAAAAACTGTATTATCAGCGCTAGATGCTAAGGCATTTAATGCAAAACGAGTTCTTTTTGTCGTTCATAGATACAATATTGCCTCAAAAGCGTTAGCAACATTTAAAGAGGTATTTGGCAAAACTCGAACTTACGGCATGTACAGTGGTGCAGAAACTGAAATCAACAAGGATTTTTTATTTTCGACAGTTCAGACGATTAATGCTGCCCACCATTTAGCAAAATTTAGTCCAGACCATTTTGATTACATAATTATAGATGAGACCCATCGTGCTGGAGCGATGACTTATCAAAAAATTCTAGATTACTTTCAAGCTGAGTTCACTCTTGGGATGACTGCTACACCCGAGAGGAGCGACGGTTACGATATTTTTTCACTATTTAATCACAACGTTGGAGGCGAAATACGATTACACCGTGCACTTCAAGAGAATCTTCTTTGTCCTTTCCACTACTTTGGAATAAGTGACCTGATTGTCGACGGGCGAGAAATTGATGAATTTTCTGAATTTAACCAGCTTGCTTCAGAGGATAGAGTTAACCACATTATTACGACTTTGAATGAATATAGCACTGATAGTGATGTTATTCGCGGTTTAATTTTTTGTTCAAGAGTTGAAGAATCAGAAGAGTTATCTGCCTTATTTAATAAAAAAGGGTTTAAGACAATCGCTCTTTCAGGAAAAAATTCTGAAAGTGAGCGAGAGCATGCAATGACTCGGCTAGAAAACGAAGGGCCAGAAAAATTAGACTACATTTTCACTGTTGATATTTTCAATGAGGGTATAGACATACCATCACTTAACCAGGTAGTAATGCTACGCCCCACACAGTCGCCGATTATTTTTGTGCAACAACTGGGCAGAGGGCTAAGGAAATCTAACAATAAGGACTACCTGACTGTTATAGATTTTATTGGCAATTATAAAAATAGTTATATGGTTCCGATTGCACTATATGGGGACAACTCTTTCAGAAAAGATAATCTAAGAAAGTTAGTCTCATCAGGTAGCAGTGTCTTGCCAGGCTCAAGTACAGTTAATTTTGATTCAATAACTAAAGAGAAGATTTTTGAATCAATAAATGCTGTTAACCTTCAAACCAAAAGTTCACTTCAAGAGGCCTATCGCCAACAGAAGTTTCGCCAGGGCAGAATCCCTATGATGATGGATTTTTTTAGAACAGACAGTAGAGATGCCTTTCAATATATAGAATACAGCGGGTCTTACTATAATTTCGTTGTAACAGAAGAAACAGAAAATAATCTTCCAAAATTATCGTCTAATGCCCTTCGGTTGCTAGAGCATTTGTCCAGGTATGTAAATAATGGCGTAAGAGGTTTTGATAGCTTTTTGATTTCCGAAGTAGTTCGTAATGGTGAAGTTAAAATCGATATTTTAATTCATAAGTTCTTAAAATTGACAGGTATAGAAATAGATAGTGATGAGTTTTGCTCTTCGATAAAATCAGTAAATTTATTGTTTAATAAAGAAAAAATAGATAAAAAATATGAAGTAATCGGAGAAAAATACAGTAGTCAAATCATACATCAAGCTGAGGATGAGAGATTAGTAACAGGTAGTATTTTAGCAGACGGGTTAAAAGAGCCAGGATTTAAGGATTTTCTTCTAGACTCCTGTGAATTTTCCTTAAACTCGTTTTTGAAAAACCTAAGTGGAAACGAGATTATTGGTGGGTTTATTCGTTACGAGAAATATACTCGCATTGATGTTTTAAGGATTCTTTGTTGGTCTGAGCAAATCGCACCTCTTCAAAATGTTGGGGGTTATAAAGTTAGCCCTGATGGCACTAACTGCCCAATTTTTGTAACTTACCATAAAAAAGATACGATAACAGATACAACAAAATATGAAGATAAATTTTTATCACCAGAGTTATTTAGTTGGATGAGCAAAAGCAATCGAACCCTTACTAGTGGAGATGTAGCAACTATAACTGCTCAGAAAAAAACTAATATAAGACTGCCTTTATTCATAAAGAAATCTGACGACGAGGGACAGGCACATTATTACATCGGTGATTTAACGTTAGTTGATGGCTCTCCTGAAAGACAATATATGCCTTCTGGGAACGGAAAAGAAGCAAGTGTAGTGAACATGCATTTTAAAATTGATAAGCCTGTTGAAAAAAACCTATTTGAATTTCTCAGTAATACTTAGTTAAATGCTACCTGCAAATAAATCATTAAAATGGAAAAAATGAAACTGAAACTACTCACCGAGGTGATTTACACAGATTCCAATGTATAGAGTATTGTGGGACTCCTAAAAATAATTGAGGGGGTAGCCAGGGGGTGGGGTATCGCGTACTGCGAACAAAGAGATTGATGTCTGGGTTAGTAGTAAAATTAATTGGGGGTATAATTGGGGGTATTGAGACTTAAGATATTTTTTTTTACTATATAAAACAGTAATTTAATCTAATTGTTCGACAGAGGCTCCGGGCACCATCCTAAGTTTTATACCGCTCTACAGCCCATACTACCGTTAAGTTTCAGCTATATGTCTATATAAAAATTCTGAAAGTTACCTAAAAAGTTACCTATTTTTCATGGGGTGAGGGCTATGTTTCTCACTTCTTTTATTTCTTTTATCATCTCGCCTCATAAGGCTATCTCGTGGTAAAGTAACTAAAAAAAAGGGTTAAATAATGAAAAAGATTAAAGCTGTAATTTATGGTGTCGGGACAATGAATTCGATAATCACCCGTATGTTGTTAGATAAGGGAGTTGAGATAATCGGTGCTATTTCTCGCAGTCCAGCAAAAGCTGGCAAGGATCTTGGAGAATTGACCGGGCTCGGACGTCATTTAGGAGTCGCTGTAAGCAATGATCCATCTGAGGTTTTGAGCCTTAATGCTGATATCGCAGTTATTGCGGTCAACAGCTATATGTCGGATGCTCAAGAACAACTTCGTCTGTGTGCTGAGCATGGCATAAACGCCGTAACATTATCTGAAGAAGCACTATACCCGTGGGATACCTCACCAGAAATCACCAAGGAACTGGATGCCATTGCTAAACGCACTGGCGTCACTTTAACAGGCACCGGTCATCAGGACAGCTATTGGCTTAATATGGTAAGTATGTTGATGGGAACAACTCATAGGATAGATAATGTACTAGGGCAGGCGAGCTGGAATGTAGATGATTACGGACCGGAATTAGCACGTGAGCAACAGGTTGGAATCACCATAGATCAGTTTAATACTTGGCTGGAGTCTGCTTCGCGTCCACCTACCTTTGGTCGTAACGTATTAGACGCACTGGTTGCTGATACAGGGCTAACACCCGTGTCGATTACCACAACATCTCGCCCAGTATTGGCAACTGAACCTCTACCGGTAGCTGCCCTAGGAATCATAGTTCCGGTTGGTGATGTTTTAGGTTTTACCGATATCGATGAGATTAAAACTAGCGAGGGTCCAAGTTTTGTATTTGAAATGACCGGTTGTGTATATCGACCTGAACAGGCTGATATGAACCACTGGAAAATAGCAGGAGAGCCAGATGTTGAGCTCTCCAACGGCGCTGTTCCTACTGCTACGACCACCTGTACGCAGATAGTCAATAGAATTCCTGATGTCATTAATGCCCAGCCAGGTTTTGTCACTGTCGAGAAATTACCACAGCTACGTTATCGGGCATTTAGTCTAGAAACCTACTTATCGTCATAAGATTAATAAATTTTATGAGGTGAATGTTTAATTTAAAGTTATAAAAAAACCATAAACCATATTAAATATGGTTTATGGTTGAGGTATTTTTTATGCTTTAGTTATAGCTCAAAACGATCTGCTTGCATAACTTTCAGCCACGCAGCAACAAAATCACTCACAAAACGCTCATTGGCATTGTCATAGGCATAAGCCTCAGCAACAACTCTAAGTTCAGAGTTTGAACCAAAAATTAAGTCTACAGGAGTGGCTGTGTAAAGTGTCTTTTTGCTTAATCGATCTACACCTTCGTATAAACCTTCTGTATCAGTTTTACGCCACTGAATCGACATATCTAGTAAGTTCACAAAAAAGTCATTACTGAGTTTTCCGGGGTTAGCAGTTAAAACTCCATGTTTGGAGTCGTCTGAATTAGTAGATAGACTCCTCATACCGCCAATCAATACCGTCATTTCTGGCACTGTTAAGCCTAATTGATCTGCTTTATCGACCAGCATTTCAGTCGGAGATCGATAGCTTGTAGCTGCATTAAAGTAATTTCGAAACGCATCAGCTTTTGGTTCCAGTAACCCGAAGGTAGAAACATCTGTTTGCTCTTGTGTGGCATCGCCTCGTCCAGAAATAAATGGAACTGATATATCTAAACCAGACGCTTTTGCAGCACGCTCAATACCGACAGCTCCACCTAAAACAATCACATCAGCCAAAGATACCTTTTCAACTCCAAAGTTTGCACGTATATTTTTCAGCTCGGTTAACACATTATTTAGCTGTTTAGGATTATTGGCAGCCCAATCTTTTTGTGGCGCTAAAGCAATTCGCGCACCGTTCGCTCCACCTCTCATATCACTGAGTCTGAAACTAGCTGCAGACGCCCAAGCTGTTTCTACTAGATCAGAATCGCTTAAGTTTGTTGCATAGAGCATCACTTTAAGTTTACTGATGTCTTCTTCATTCAAAACTTTTACTGTATCACTAGATATAGGATCTTGCCAAATCAAGCTATCACTTGGTACATCTGTGCCTAAATAGCGTGAACGTGGCCCCAAGTCCCTATGGGTTAGTTTGTACCAAGCCTTGGCAAATGCTAGCTGATACTCTTCTGGGTTAGCCAAAAAACGCTCTGCAATTTTCTTATATTCAGGATCAAATTTTATAGCTAAATCTGCAGTCGTCATAACGGGTGGATTAAACTTACCTTCAATATGTGCATCAGGTACGGATTTATGTAAAGTCTCATCGGTGGGGATCCATTGAATAGCTCCACCGGGACTACGAGTTTGCTCCCAGTCATAACTTAATAGATTCTGAAGATATAGCGTAGTCCATTGCGTTGGTGCTTGAGTCCAAGCCCCCTCTAATCCACTAGTTACTGTATCTTCAGAGTGTCCTTTACCACATTTATTTTTCCAGCCTAGACCCTGTTCCTCTATGGGAGCAGCAGCGGGTTCTGGACCTACACACTCACTAGGTTTGTGGGCACCATGCATTTTTCCAAATGTATGACCTCCAGCAATTAAGGCAACTGTTTCTTCATCATTCATTGCCATGCGACCAAAGGTAACTCGAATATTTTTTGCTGAACCTATTGGATCAGGTTTACCCAATGGACCCTCCGGATTGACATAGATTAGACCCATATGTGTTGCCCCAAGTGGCCTCTGTAACTGACCATCTTTTTCATGGCGATCACTTGCTAGTATTTCTAGCTCAGGACCCCAATAAACTAAGTCTGGTTCCCAATCGTCAGCTCGACCACCAGCAAATCCATAGGTTTGAAAGCCCATATTCTCTAGTGCCACGTTGCCGGACAAGATTAACAGGTCAGCCCATGATAAATTTTCGCCATACTTTTGTTTTATAGGCCATAGCAAGCGACGCGCTTTATCAAGATTACCATTATCAGGCCAACTATTGAGCGGTTCAAATTGCATCTGACCGCCATCGGCTCCTCCTCGACCATCAAGTGTTCGATAAGTGCCTGCAGCATGCCATGATAAGCGTATAAAAAATGGACCATAATTACCAAAATCAGCAGGCCACCAATCTTGAGGTTGAGTTAGCAGTGTATCAATATCTTCTTTGACCGCACTTAAATCGAGCTGCTTAAAAGCAGCCCCATAATCAAAGTTATCACCGAGTGGGTTAGAACGGGTATCATGGTCACGCAATACACTTAGGTCGAGCTGGTCAGGCCACCAAAAATTATTTATTTTAGCTTTACCCATTTTTATTTCATTGCTCGATATAGGATTCTTTATTTCCACGGACTTTGTATTGTTATCCGCAGAATCACAAGAAATCAGTGGAA
>Ga0181606_10005785_pt1 | contig 10171 bp, 13 predicted proteins | sample 041ome_10_FD_132994 | JGI IMG/M metagenome (GOLD analysis project Ga0181606, IMG submission 132994) | Coastal salt marsh microbial communities from the Groves Creek Marsh, Skidaway Island, Georgia - 041412US metaG (megahit assembly) | ecosystem: Environmental > Aquatic > Marine > Intertidal...
CATGAGAAAGCGGAGTGATACAAGAGTCGATGAAATAATATATTCCACGAAAACAAAAATAGTGATTCATATCTGGTATTTTCAGGCAGACAAAACTGCAATGCCTATATCACTCTGTATCGGTAAAACATATGAAGGCTTCAATATAACTTCTGATTTCATGATGGCTATTAAAGAGTTCATCATAAATCCAGAGGTGCCGTTGTGAAAAGAATAATCCTGACACTCGCTCTAATGTGCGGTATGATTATTCCATCAGTTGGTCATGAATGGTGGGGCAATGGAACTGAAGTTGATCCAGAGACTAAAAGAAATTGCTGCGGCAAAGACGATTGCAGATTTATTGATGAAAAGACTCTGATAAGAAAAGTAACACCACAAGGAATCTATCTTGAGTTTCCAAATCCAGTTCCTCCAATAAAAGAGCTGGAGTTCATGTATAAGAAAAAAGTAAAAGAAACTATTCCTTATCGTCGTGTTAAGCCATCTCCAGATGGTAAATATTGGGCATGTATATCTCCAAGAGGAGATATTATTTGTTATTGGGAACCTAACAGCGGTGTTTAATAAAGGAGAACTAAAATGGTAGAAGGTATTTGGAATCTAATCACCTCAACTTTTGCTTGGGGATTTGTTGCGGGTCTAATTATTGGTTGGAACTTTCTTTCACAGCCAGCATTTATTGCCAAGTGGTTTAAGAAGTAATTGCATCCAGCATTATCACTCTTGATCTAAAATTCAATATTTGTTATAATGCAAATCAGATGGTGGAGAGATGTGTTCTCTCCACCTATTAGCAAGGAATAGAAAATGGATCACGTGAAATCTTCTGAAGAATTATTTAAAGAAATAGATAAGATTGTGCGTGAAAAGAGTATTGATTACTTCGAAGCTGTTATATATTATTGTGAAAAAAATAAGCTAGAAGTAGAGGTAGCTGCTGCTTTGATAAAGCAGAATCCAACTTTAAAAGCAAAGATACAATTGGAAGCAGAAGACCTCAATATGATAAAGAAGACAACTCGGCTACCTGTATGACACCTTTTGAAGCGTTTAAACTTTATCTTGCGGTGAGAAATCACTTCAATACGAAGTCGTATGACTTTTTTAAATATAATGGCAAAATAAATGCTAAGATTGAGTCTTATGAGACTCACAAGAACAAATATATGTTCTATAAGTTATCTAAGAAAGATGATCCTTTGAATTATCTTGTTGCAAACTTTTCACATGATCCAAAGATGTGGATTGGTGAAATGTTCGATAAAGAAGGTGAAATTAGATACAAAGAACATATGAAAAGAATTCAGTCTCTGACTTATTTCTTTAAAGAAGAGATTGAAAACATGATGGACGATTTTGATCAGAATTTTTCTGTACCTGATTTTGATACTCCTCATCTCTTGCGATTGTTCTATAGAAAGAAGATCAGTAAAGAATCGATGATAATCATTGACAGATGTGTAGATCATTTGAAAGTCTGGAATAAAAAAATATCAGACACAATTCTATGGCCAAACACATATTTACAGTTGACGAAGTACAGTCCATTTGTTAATATTCAGAATGATAAATATTGTGGCATTCTTAGAGATAGGTTTGCATAATACGAATCATACATTACATACAACACATACAACACATACGGAGAATACATATGAATACATTTGCATCTTTAAAGCAGGCTCGCAAGTCTCAGTTCGATACGCTAACTTCAGAACTAAACAAACTCTCATCAAAGTCAGACAATAATTCATCTAAGGATGATGGGTATTGGAAGCCAGTTGTAGATAAGGCTGGTAATGGTTCTGCTGTTATTCGGTTTCTGCCAGCTCCTGTTGGTGAAGATGTTCCATTCATTCGCTACTGGACTCATGGGTTTCAGGGACCAGGTGGTTGGTACATTGAAAACTCACTTTCAAGTATCGGTAAGCCAGACCCAGTTATGGAATTGAATAGTAAGCTCTGGAATTCTGGAATTGAATCCAATAAAGACATTGCACGTAAGCAGAAGCGTAATCTACATTTCGTTTCTAACATCTATGTTGTAAAGGACCCAGCAAATCCTGATAATGAAGGTAAGGTATTTCTTTACAAGTATGGAAAGAAAATCTTTGATAAGATTGAAAGTGCAATGACACCAGAGTTTGATGATGAAACTGCAGTAAATCCTTTTGACCTATGGGAAGGTGCAAACTTCCGTCTACGCATTCGGAACGTTGAAGGTTATCGGAATTATGACAAGTCTGATTTCGATACTCCATCTGCACTTCTTAATGACGATGATGAGCTAGAGTCAATTTGGAAGAGTGAAAAGTCTCTTCAGGACATTATTGATCCTAAGAATTTCAAGTCATATGAAGAACTGAAGTCACGTCTGTCACGTGTTCTTGGTGAAGTTGAAGAACCAGCTTTCATGCGTGAAGAAGTTCCTGTAGCAGCAGCTCCTGCTGTTCGAGAAGCTTCATCCCCTGCAATGGCAGAATCAACTGCACCATGGGCATCAGATGATGACGATGATGATATGTCTTTCTTTAAGAAGCTAAAGGACGACTAATTATTAGCTGGGACGAAGGATTTCGATCCATACAGTGTCCACTGTAGCATACTTGGGCCTTTCTGAGTAGATATAGGACTAGACACACCAGCTCCTTGTGTGGCACCACTACTTACTGCACCCGACCCAGAAGGTTGGGTGTAGTTGTTAATAATAGTTGGAGCACCACCCTGTGCAAATACTGGCAATGGTACTGATGTTCTATTAGAAGCTGCTGTTTCTGCTGTTGCGCCAGGTTTTGGAACATTATTCTTTAGAGATTTATCAGAGTTTATCAAACCTTTAACCGAAATTTTACCTTCTAGAAATGATCCAATTCTATCAAGTAAATCTTTACTCTCATTTCCACCACGTTTTGCAATTAAATCCATAATTTTATTATAATAATCTTGTCTTAGTTTTGCTTGCTCTGCAGCCAATTCATTGCCTAATCTTCTTCGTGTTTGTCCGCCAGCGACCCCACCTTCTTGTTCTATTCTATCTAACTCTTCGCCTCTTCTGAATCTCGCAGCTTCCATTCCTGATTCAAATTCTTTTTTCAATCCTGTGAGTTCTTCTTCTGAGAGGTATTTTCTAGCTCTTGCTTCTTGAATTGATGCGCCACCAGTAACTAATACATCTGGACTAGTGATTGCCTTGCCAAGACCAAAGGTAAATCTTCCAACTTTACTAGCAGCACTTGCGACAGTAGATGCAGCTCTACCAAGACCAGTTTGACTCTTTTTAACACTTTCTAACAATTCATTTGAAACAAATGAACCAAGATTAATATTTTTACCTGCAGCTTTTGCTGCATCCATATATTGCTTTTGTATGTTTGCTGGCAAATCTCCAATTCTAAACTGTACTGGTGGAGTTTTTGGAGGCGTAGGAACAGACACTTTAGGAACTACTGGTGGTGGTTTAGGAGCTTGTTTAGGAACTACTGGTAGCGGTTTAGGAGCTTGTTTAGGAATGACAGGTTCTATTGGTGGAGCTGCTGGACGAAGACCTAAATTAGTAGGTATTTTTCGTGCTATTGCCGCACCCCCCTTAACTGCTGCTGGACCTAAAATACTAGCAACAAGAGCATTGATAGGATCACTTATAAAGTCAAAAAATCCTTTCATTGATTTAGGACCTTTACTCCATTTTGATGTTTCTGTTTTATCGTCACCCCTATCGCTACCAGTTCTAGATAATGCTTTGCTACCTAAAAGAGCAGCTAAAGCACCAATACCAGCAGCACCCATCGCCTTAGCGATTCCTCCAACACCAGAAGGCCCAGCTTGTGTTACTGTACCAGCAGTAGCTGCAGGAGAAGCAACTGGTATGCTACCAATTTTGGTTACCAATTCTTTCAATTGAATATTCATAGCAGTTACTGTATCAGATATCTTATCTGTATTATCAGCAACTCTTCTCGTAGCAGATATCAAAGCATTTAATTTAATATCAACACCACCGCCAGAAAAAGAAGATTCTCTGGGAGAATCGTCTCTGCTGCGTCTGCTTGGTAAACTACTAGAAATTACATCTAAAATAGGTGAAACACCAGCTTCTCTAGCAAGATATCTTGCTCCTCTAGAGACAGTTGTTCTTGGAATGGATGCTGCTCTAGAAGTAACAGACTGAACTCTTTCTGCAGATGACATTAGAGCAGAACCAGCAACAGAAGCAGCAGCTGAACCGACTCCTAAAATGCCTTTTCCTGTTGCTTTTGTTGCTGCTAACCCAGTTCTTCCTAGTAATCCAAGTAAGCCTACTGCCATGATATTATTCTTCTCTTTGTTGTTCTATTTGTTGCGCTAACATTTCAACGAATATATCACGTTCAAAAGGATACATATTTTCTATCTCTGTTAAAGAATATTTATGATTCTGAACTAGAGTAAAGTTTGTTTTATAGAAGACCGGAATATTATTATACCCGGTCAAAATGTAAAAAAACTTGTCAGTCCTCGCAATTCAATATTCTTCTTCTTTCCTGATGGTAGTGTTATCTCTGTTTCATATACAACCGATGGCATTGTATCAAAAAATAAATTTAACTTTTCTATAGCTTCTGGTGGCATAGAAAGAATGAACTCTTCAAGTTCTTCATACTCAAATTCTTCAAATACTTTTTCATTGTCATACACCATTTTGATGCACTTCAAAATTAATTTGAATGCTTTTTCTGTGGCATCTTCTGATACATCATTTTCATCAGTTATCTGAAGTTGAAATAACTCATCCATGGTTGGATATCTCATAACAACACCAATCTTATCAAAGATAATAAACTTTGTCTTATGAGATGAGTCTTTCTTTACTTGAATTTCATTTAAATTAATTTCGTATTCAACGATTCCTTCTTCTTCATCTGTATGAATAGCTTCTACAACATCACTGACTGACTTTGCTCTGATATTAATGAAGATATATTCAACATCAAATAAAGGAAGATTTTCTACATCAATTTCATCATATACGCAATTTGAAATGATCTGCTTGATAGCAGAAATGATACTATCATCTTCTGTAGATGCTTGAGCTACTAAAAGTATCTTTTCTTCCTTGACAGTAAATGGACGATATGTTATACTCTTTTTTGTCGAAGGAACAGATAACTTATATGTTGGATGTTTAATCTTAGGTAATGTCATAACGAAACCTCATTATTAGAATAATCTAGAAAACACGTTAACAATATTTCCAACTGCTGATGCTGTTTGAAGAATAGGATTACTAGCAATATAAAATGGATTCAATACAGGATTAGAATAGTTGTATGAATACGCAGGATATAGATTTACTGTTTGATTGCTACTTGTAGTATTAGTCTCAATGTTAAATTGATGTGCTTCACTCACATTTGTTAGTGAAGAAGAGTTCCAATAACTAAATGTAAATGTTGCATTGAATCTTACTATCTGATCTGAGTCCCCCCATGATACAGGAATTGGGTCTACCTGATATGGGAATGCTTCATACATCGTATATGTTAATACTTGATTTTGTGCTTCATCTAATACATATAGATTTAATGTGCCTCTATATTTATCAGGATATTCCATCAAATATTGATTTGATTGCTTCTGTGAGAAGTTAGAAATATAATGAATCCATCTATGAAAATAATTAAAAATAGTACCTGAATTGTCTGCATAGAATGTCAGACTTATATCAGTAAAATTTATACCATTTGGTCTTTTCTGCTCTGCATCATATGTTAGTGGTCTAGTTGATTCTAATGTTAGAGCAACACCTGGAAGCTGAGTAGCTTCACATAAGAATGGCAATGTTCTTTCATCGTCACCACTTCCTAGTGATAATGGTCTTGTGATAGTAACATAGAACTTAGATGGTTTCATTAAACCACCCTTGCCATTTATCACAGATGAAATTTCTGATATATTAAAAGCCATTAAAATCCTCGACCTTTATAGATTATGTTCTTATTTATTCTTCTATCTTTAGTAAAGAATCTTTCTAGTGGTAAGAATAGAGCATAATCCCATTCATTAGCTGGAATTTGTAATGCTCTTGTTACCATCTTATTACTAAGATATCTATGCACACATGGCTCAAATAATCTAAACTTAGAGGCGCTTGAAAGAATGCTATAATTAATTCTTAGTCTAGTTGTTTCATCATACTTTTGATTGCTAACAGTATCATACAGAGCATCCATCAATCTTGCTCTGCCCAATGGTGGAAGATAATGCATGTTTAATCCAATGAATCCACCTTCAACTTTCTTCCATGGAAATACTAAAGGAAATCTATCATAGTAAGGAAGAGTATCTTTATACTTTGGAACATAACCATATAGATACATATACCCTGGCAATACTGTGTTTTTAAGATAATCTGGATTGCTTCGAAGAATGTTATTCACATTCATTCTACTAAATTCATTTATCTTGCCTTGCATCCATTTACGAATTTCATCTGGCGTTCTTTTTTCCTGAGTTCTACCAGGGTCTAATTTATCTGCAAATATAGCCATTAGTATTTGATACCTAGTTCTTTCTCAGTGAAAATTTTAAATTCCCAGTTGCGATCTTTACAATATTCTTCAGCGGCTGCCCACTTAGCTTGATTCACTCCCCATGTGAATACTTCGTTTATATATCTTTTAGTCACTTTGCTTTGCTTTTGTGGTTCTCTTGTCTGAGACGCAGGTTTAATCTCTATTAGCATAGTATTTATACTACCATCAGCTTTTTTCATCTGAACGAGAAAATCTACAAAGTATCTATGAATTCTTCTGTCAATTGGTGATCTATATGGTATAACAACTTCTTCAGAAGACCATTTGATAATTCTAGAATCCATATCGCAAAATCGCATGAAGCGCATTTCCCAAAGGCTTCTGTAAATTATATTTGTTGGATTTCCCTTGTATTTATGAGGATTCTTTGGTTTAAATTTACCTGAGTATGCCATTTTCATCTTATAAATATAATTACATTCCATATATTTATTAGGAAGAATAATGTATCAAGATTCAATACCAGGTGCTATAAATGTCACATTAGACCCAAATAGTGCTGCTGCTACTGGAGCACAAGGTAGTTCACAACCATCTACAAGTTCAGCTGTAACTGCTGCATCTAGTTATACATATCCATCTGATTTGAAATCACAACAGATATATTGTAATATTCTTATTGGTCAATATACAAGAAATAGGTCTGCTACAAATGCGACTTTTGCAACAACTGGAACTATATCATTACCAATGCCATTGAACTTTTTGGATTCTTACGGTGCTTCTATTGGATCACCGAATTTGGGAATATTTGGTGCTTTAGGTCAAAATATCGGAGCAGTCGAAAATGCTGCTACTAATGCATTGAATACAATTGAAAATAATCTAGAAAGAACATCAAAGGGAGCTATTGTAGGGGGATTCCTTGGTGCTATTTTCGGAAGAGGTCGTGTTGGTGGTGCTGCAGCTGGTGCGGTAGCAGGAGGTACTATTGCGGCTCTTGGTGCTGATAAAATCAGAGAAGGCATAGCAAAAGGATTTAATGCTATTTCAGATAATGCTTCTTACAATCAAATAAAAAAAGGAATAGCTACATCCGTTGCGTTAAATCCATTGGCTGGAGATGGTCCATTAGTTCAAACAGCTAGAGTTAGTAGAGGTATTGTTCCCAATCCACATACTGTATCGACATTTGAAGGTATGAGATTGAAAACATACAACTTGAATTGGAGATTTTCTCCTAAAAGTGAGGCTGAATCTAGAACAATTGCAGCTATTGTCGAATTGATTAAAAGAGCAATGCACCCTAAATCAGCTTTTGCATCATTTGCATTGACATATCCAAATGTTATTAGAGTCACTTTTTCTGGAACAAAGGATATACCAAACATAAGAACTTCTTTTATTAGTAACTTTCAAGTAAATCCATATGGAAGTGGACAAGCAGCATTCTTTAGATCAGGATATCCAACATCTTATGAAATTCAGTTAGAATTACAAGAACTAGAAACATTATTTGTTGGTGCTAATGGAGCACTTACAACTGCTCATAGTAGGTAAAAATGGCATATTTCGATTACTTACCTAAAGTACAATATAATAATAAGCAATCTGTATATCTTTTAGCAAAAGCTAAGATAATTCAAAATGTTTTTGAAAAGTTTGGAACATTTTATCCTTATATTGTTAGACAGAATGATACACCACAGTTAGTTGCGTATCGTGAATATGGATCAGCTGAATATGATTGGGTTGTTATGTTCTCAAATGATACTATTGATCCTTATTATGATTGGCCATTGACTGATGTTCAATTCAATGCTTATATGGAAAAGAAATATAATAAGAATGTTCAGTTAACAAAATCTGATATTCAGCATTATATCTATACTGGAATTGGTGGCGATTCGCAAGCAAAAATCAATAGAAAGTCTTGGGTTATGTCTTCAGAAACTTACAATCAATTGTCATCTGAAGATAGATCAGGTTGGACTTCTGTATCAGTATATGATTATGAACAAGAAAAGAATGAGAATAAGAGAAAGATTCAACTTCTTCAAGCAAATTATTTACCTCAAATTGTAACTGAGCTTAGGAATATTTTTGTATGACGGTTCCTGCTGGTGATATTCTTCGCATTGAAATAGAACGAATAATAATGTCGAAGTATAATGGTGCTGGCACTCCATTAGACCCAGTTGACTTGTCTGGTCAGTTAATTGAATTTACATATTATCAATCTATTTTTGAGCCTCTTATGAGAGCTACAATTGTAGTAAATGATTCTGTCAACTTTCAATATAATTATCCATTAACGGGCGAAGAAATATTCTTCATTCAATTGAATCAGCAGTATCCAAATGCATTTGATTCTCCTACACCATGGAGAGATCAAAGATATGGAATGATATTTGTAGTAGAAAATATCACGAATTCAATTGTTGCAGACATGGGAAAAACTTCTTCACTCGTCATCAATCTAGTAAGTGTAGAATCATGGGCAAATGAATTTCAGCATATATCTCTAGTAAACAAAGCATCAAATGATACTCTAAGACTAGAGCAATTTGCAAATTATATTTTCAATACGTATATCTATGACGAATTGAAAAAGATTTTTCTAATGTCTTTATATGATAAGTATAAAGGCAATCAGAGTAGAAGATTGTTAACTTCTGGTGGTTTAGGGGGTGGTACTGTTCAAAGAATACATACAGAACCAACTCAAGCAGATCGAAAAGGTCTTATAATACCAAATCTAAGACCTCTGAATGCAATTACTTTTTGCGCTAAGCATTCTAAAGCTCAGAATAAGGATAACAATTCATATTTGTTTTATGAAAACTTAGAAGGATTTCACTTCGTTACATTAGAAGGCAAAGCAAGAGATAATAAAAACGCTGCGTATTCTAGTAAAAGAGATTACTACTATCTTCCAATTAGAGGTTTGGCTCAGTATATTCCTGCTCTTGCAAACAATCAAAACTATGAAATGAAATTGATTGCTAATGTATTTTACAATCAGAGATATGATACGCAATCTAAAAATGCTGGTGGGTATTTTCAAAATCGTTTTATTGAAATAAATATGGCAAAGCAGACATGGACTAAGCCACCAGAAACAGATAACACTGTTGAAAACTACAAGCCAATTCTAGGAAATTATAAGCTAAGCACAACTTCTTTCATTAATAGCAAAAAAAGAACAGTAGCATCTACTAGTGAGAGTTTAGCTAGAGTCAGATATAATATTAACAATTTTGTTAATGATGATATTCCTAAGATTCGTGACAAGTGGGGCAAATCAACTATCAATGCTACTGCTATGAATCAAATAGATATATCTATAGCAGTACCACCAGATATCAATATTATTCCTGGAGATGTTTTGAAAATACATATACCATTACTAGAATCATTTACTGATAATACAGTTCCTTGGGACCCTATAATGTCTGGCTTTTACTTAGTATCAGAAGTTAAGAATACAATTTTAGTAGATGGTACAGCAACAACTTCACTTAGACTTCTTAGAGACGGTTCTGATAGATTTATGGATCAGACAAATCTACTAGCAACAGATGGTAGAGTTCAATTATGACGATAGAAAGCGATTACTACGGCAATAATACTAAATGGTGGGTTGGTATCGTTAA
>Ga0181606_10005790_pt1 | contig 10166 bp, 9 predicted proteins | sample 041ome_10_FD_132994 | JGI IMG/M metagenome (GOLD analysis project Ga0181606, IMG submission 132994) | Coastal salt marsh microbial communities from the Groves Creek Marsh, Skidaway Island, Georgia - 041412US metaG (megahit assembly) | ecosystem: Environmental > Aquatic > Marine > Intertidal zone...
ATAAGAATCTAAATACAGACGTACCCTTCCTCAAAGGAGTTATGGCCAGTACGGAAAACTTAGTAGTGGCGTTTTGGGATATATTGGCTCCAAAAATTGCCGAGTATCATGCGGTACTTTACAAATTGCGCTTGGAAGAAACTGAAAATAATGCCGTAGAATACTTCGGCGAAAAACCGGTATAATGAAATTGATGCGAAGGTTTATTGTCCTGATGTTCCTGACCTTTGCCGCGATGGGCTTCAAATCCGATTTGCCCGCCTACATGCTCTATAATGCCAAAGGCAAGGCTGTTTTGTTTAGCGATATGCTGGCCGACTTACAAGACGCAGATGTAGTTTTATTCGGCGAATTTCACGACAACCCCATTGCGCATTGGATGCAATACAAACTTTCCGAGGCACTATTATCGTCGGATTCGGGATGGGTGATGGGTGCTGAAATGTTCGAATCGGACAATCAAACGCTTATCAATGAGTATTTACAGGGGATTATTTCGGAGAAAAATTTTGAGAAAGAAGCGCGTCTCTGGCCCAATTACAAAACCGATTACAAGCCACTGATGCAACTGGCTAAAGATTATGGCAGAGCGTTCTGGGCCACCAATATACCACGCCGATACGCCAGTGCAGTCTACTCCTCAGGCTTAGAGGGGCTGAATGCATTAGATGAAACGGCTTTATCGTGGCTACCGCCACTGCCCATTGAGGTAGATACGACCCTCTCCCAATACAAAGCCATGTTGGAAATGGGCATGGGGCACGGCGGTATGAACTTGCTCTACGCACAAGCCATAAAAGATGCCACCATGGGTTGGCTCATCGCTAAAGCCACGAGAGATGGCGGTTCGCTTATCCACTATAACGGCTCGTTTCACAGCGATTTTCACCAGGGAATTGAAGTATATATAAATGCTTACAGCACCCGTCCACTAAAGATTAAAACACTTACATGCATAGAAACCGATGATCCCACAAAGTGGGAAGCAGATGCGGAATCCCAAGCGGATTACGTATTGCTCATCGATAGCGATATGACCAAAACTCACTAATATGAAAGCATATGTATTTCCGGGGCAAGGCGCCCAGTTTTCGGGTATGGGTTCCAATTTATACGCCCAGTTCCCCAAAGCCAAAGAGCATTTTGAGCTGGCTAATGAAATATTAGGCCATCGGATTACGGAAATCATGTTTGAGGGCACTGCAGAAGATTTGAAACAAACGCGAATTACGCAACCCGCTATTTTCCTGCATTCTGTTATCGCCGCAATGGTTCAAGATGAATTTAACCCGGCCATGGTTGCAGGACACAGTTTGGGGGAATTCTCCGCTTTGGTTGCAAGTGGAGCCCTTTCTTTTGAGGATGGTTTAAAATTGGTATTGCAACGGGCGTTGGCTATGCAGAAAGCGTGCGATGCGGAGCCGAGTTCTATGGCCGCAGTATTGAATCTCCCCGATGAAACCGTAGAAAAAATCTGCGCCGAAACTCCGGGTGTAGTCGTTGCAGCTAATTACAATTGCCCGGGGCAGTTGGTGATATCTGGCGCAACCGAAGCAGTAGAAAAAGCCTGCGAATCCATGAAAGAAGCTGGTGCTCGCCGTGCGCTTTTGCTACCGGTTGGAGGAGCTTTTCACAGCCCGCTTATGGAACCCGCCCGAGCCGAACTCGCGAAAGCCATTGAAGCCACACCCATTGCGGCACCGCGATGCCCCATTTACCAAAACGTAACGGCATCTGCAGTTATCGATCCGGAAGCGATTAAAATCAACCTCATGGCTCAGCTCACAGGCCCTGTAAAATGGACGCAGTCTGTGCAACAAATGATCACAGATGGAGCTACTGAATTCATTGAGGTTGGACCAGGCAAGGTATTGCAAGGACTCGTAAAAAAGATTAACCCCGAAGTAGAAGCTTCCTCTGTGGGTTCATAACGCCACAAAAAATTGATCCCCAAGTAAAACTTGGCAGAGTTCATAAAAAAAAGCCACTGGAGATACTAGGGGCTTTTTTTATATTTCATTTCTGCGGGTTCTCACTCAAAAGCTAGCGGCCTTCGTACATATCGGCGTAGTATTTTTGGTATTCACCAGAAGTAACACGCTCCAGCCATTTGGTATTTTCTAAATACCAGTCTATCGTTTTCTCGAGGCCCTGCTCAAAAGTTACGGAAGGCTCCCACCCGAGCTCGTTTTTAATTTTTGAAGCATCAATTGCATAGCGCAAGTCATGGCCAGGGCGGTCTTTTACATAGGTGATGAGTTTTTCCGATTCCCCTTCTGCCCGACCCAACTTTCTATCCATAACCTTGCACAAAACTTTAATGAGGTCGATATTCTGCCACTCATTAAATCCACCAATGTTGTAGGTTTCGCTGTTTACTCCGCGGTGATATACATCATCAATCGCCCGTGCGTGATCAATTACATAGAGCCAATCGCGGGTGTATTTCCCATCGCCATACACTGGCAGTGCTTTGTTCTCTTGAATATTATGAATAAACAAGGGGATGAGCTTTTCGGGAAACTGGTTGGGTCCGTAGTTGTTGCTGCAGTTCGATATCACATAGGGCAGCTTGTAGGTTTCACCGTAAGCGCGCACAAAGTGATCGCTGGAAGCTTTCGAGGCAGAATAAGGGGAGTTGGGATCGTAGGCCGTAGTCTCTGTAAACAATCCCTCAGCACCTAATGTGCCATATACCTCATCGGTAGATACATGGTAGAACCGGCGTCCATCCATATCGCCATTCCACGCCTGACGAGCTGTGTTAAGCAAGTTAACCGTACCAATTACATTAGTGCGCACAAAGGCCAGCGGATCCGCAATCGATCGGTCTACATGGCTTTCTGCAGCCAAATGAATAACCCCCGTAAAATCGTATTCCACGAAGAGTGCATTCACCGCAGCTGCATCCACAATATCCACCTTCACAAACGCGTAATTCGGTGCGCCTTCCACATCGCTCAAATTTTCTAAATTCCCCGCGTAGGTGAGTGCATCGAGATTCACAATCATGTAATCCGGATAGGCCTCTACCATCCTACGCACAACGTGCGAACCAATAAATCCCGCTCCACCAGTGATAAGAATAGTCTGTTTTTTCATCGCTTTATGTATTTGTCGAAGTCGTAATGTGCGGTTTCATTCAAACGCTCTGCTGGAAGCGATTTAAAATAGGCATAAGTGCGCTTCAGTCCCTCAGCTCGGTTTATCTTCGGCTCCCATCCCAGCTCGCGTTTTGCCACAGTAATATCTGGCTGACGCTGCTTCGGATCATCTTGAGGAAGAGGTTTATTGATGAGTTTTTGATCGGTACCCGTGAGCTGTAAAATTTCCTCTGCAAATTCGCGAATGGTAATCTCGTCGGGGTTTCCGATGTTCACCGGATTCACGTAATCGCTGAGCAGCAAGCGATAAATTCCCTCAATTAAATCGTCTACATAACAGAAACTCCGCGTTTGCGAGCCATCACCAAAAATGGTGAGGTCTTCCCCTCGCAAAGCCTGTCCGATAAATGCGGGAAGTACGCGTCCATCATTGAGGCGCATGCGTGGACCGTACGTATTAAAAATACGGACAATTCGCGTTTCTACATTGTGAAAGCGATGGTACGCCATGGTGATGGCCTCTTGGAAACGCTTGGCTTCATCGTATACGCCGCGCAACCCAATGGGATTCACGTTGCCTAGGTATTCCTCTGTTTGCGGATGAACGAGCGGGTCGCCATACACCTCTGAGGTAGATGCCACAAGTATCCGCGCCCCCTTATCCTTGGCAAGCCCTAGGCAATTGTGCGTACCGAGCGACCCCACTTTAAGCGTCTGGATGGGTATTTTTAAGTAATCGATTGGGCTTGCAGGCGAGGCGAAATGAAGAATGTAGTCCAACGGTCCCGATATGTGAATGAACTTGCTCACATCGTGATGATGAAACTCAAATTGCTCCAATGCAAAAAGATGTTCAATATTCCGGAGGTCCCCTGTAATGAGGTTGTCCATCCCAATTACGCGGTAGCCTTCCGCTATAAAACGATCACAGAGGTGCGACCCTAAAAATCCAGCGGCTCCGGTAATGAGTACAGTCTTCATGATAAGTGGTTTTTAGTCTGCTTGAACAATCTTGCGGCCAATACTGCGATAGTGGAAACCGCGTTTGCGCATCTCCGCCAAATCGTACAAGTTCCTGCCATCATAAATAACCTTGGAATTCAAGGATTCAGCTAATCGATCCATATTCGGATTGCGGAAAGCCCCCCATTCGGTGCAAATTATCAATGCATCAGCCCCTTGCGCAGCACTGTACATGTCCTCTGCATAAGAAATTGCATCTCCCACTCGCATGCGCACATTTTCCATAGCCTCGGGGTCGAAAGCAGTTATTTTGGCCCCGCGCTTCACCAACTCGTCTATGATGTAAAGGGCCGGAGCCTCGCGGATGTCATCGGTATCCGGTTTAAACGCCAACCCCCATATAGCAATGGAAACTCCATTCACCTCGCCGTTAAAATGGCGCAATACATCGGGAACGAGAATGGTCTTTTGTCCTTCATTTACGCGCATCACCGCATCCAAAATCTGAAAATCAAACCCCGATTCACGCCCGCTCTTGGCCAATGCCTGCACATCCTTGGGAAAACAACTTCCCCCGTAACCGATTCCGGGAAACAAAAACCGCTTCCCGATACGATCGTCTGAGCTCATACCGAGGCGCACTTTATCTACATCTGCTCCCACCCGCTCGCAAAAATTTGCCACCTCATTCATAAAGGTAATCTTAGTTGCTAAGAAGGCATTTGCGGCATACTTGGTAAGCTCTGCACTGCGCTCATCCATAAAAATAATGGGGTTACCGCTACGGATAAATGGCTTGTAAAGTTGCTCCATAGATTCCCGAGCCTTACTGCTGGAAGTCCCAATTACAATGCGATCCGGCTTCATGAAATCGTCTACAGCAAAACCCTCGCGCAAAAACTCGGGGTTAGACACTACATCGAACTGGACATCCGTTTCTTCGGCAATCACCGACTTCACCTTATCTGCGGTACCCACAGGTACGGTACTTTTATCGATAATAATTTTGTACCCTGTCATCATCTGACCAATTTGCTTGGCCACACCTAGCACATAAGACAAATCGGCCGACCCATCCTCATCGGGAGGTGTGGGCAAAGCCAAGAAAATAATATCGGTTTCGGCTACGGCACGCGCGAGATCGGTCGAAAAATGAAGTCGTCCAGCCTTTAAGTTGCGCTCGAAGTAAACATCGAGATGCGGTTCATAAATGGGAACCTCACCGTTTTTCATGCGCTCTACCTTTGCCTCGTCGATGTCAATACACAACACATCATTTCCGGTTTCGGCTAAGCATGTTCCCGTAACGAGACCTACATATCCCGTTCCAACTACACTAATTTTCATGGTTTCTAGATTGAGTTCTTAAATTTATCCCTTCTTCACGAAATCTGCAACTGCAAGGGTAATGCGCTCCAGCTGTTCTTCGGTGAGTTCCGTGTGCATCGGCAAGCTAAACACTTGCTCGCAAAGCATATTGGTCACGGGGAAGTGATCCGCCTCATAGCGAGGGTCGATATAGGCTTTCTGTTGATGCAACGGCACGGGATAATAAATCATGGCGGGTATGTTGCGTTCCTTTAAAAACGCTACCAGTTCGTCACGCTTACCGTTGGTCAGGCGGAGGGTGTACTGGTGAAACACATGCGTGGAATGTGCTGCGCGACTCGGCGTGAGCAATTCGGGGATATTCGCAAATGCCGCGTCGTAGTAGGAAGCCGCAGATTGGCGTGCCGCATTATACTGGTTTAGGTGGCGCAGTTTGATGCGCAAGATGGCAGCTTGAATAGAGTCCAAACGGCTATTCACCCCAATGCTATCGTGGTAGTACTGCTTACTCTGACCATGATTCGCCACCATTCGTGCGCGGTGAGCCAAGTCGTCGTCATTGGTGAACAATGCTCCCCCATCGCCCATACAACCCAAATTCTTGGATGGGAAAAAGGAGGTGGCACCCATATTTCCAATGGTTCCCGCACGGTGAACAGAACCATCTGAAAACGTGTATTCCGCCCCAATAGCCTGAGCCGTATCTTCAAAAACCATCAAGTTATGCTCCTTGGCAATAGCCATAATCTCCTCCATAGGTGCGCATTGACCAAATAAATGAACGGGCACAATGGCACGCGTTTTATCGGTGATGGCCTCGCGAATAGCTTCTGGATTAATTTGGAACGTATGTTCGTCTACATCGACCAACACGGGAACCAACCCCAAAAGTGCAATTACTTCAGCTGTAGCTACGTAAGTAAATGTGGCCGTAATCACCTCATCGCCTGGCTTTAAACCACCAGCCATCATAGCAATCTGGAGCGCATCCGTACCGTTGGCACAGGGAATTACATGCTTTACATTCAGGTATTGCTCAAGCTCGGCTTGAAAACTTTTTACTTCTGGACCGTTGATGTACGCGCTGGATTCCACCACGTTAATCACCGCTTGGTCTACTTCTTCCTTAATTTTATGGTACTGGGTAACCAGATCCACCATGCGAATTTCGCTCATGTAGGAGGGTTTTAGTTATATTCGCAAAGGTAACAAATCAGAGGGTTACTTGAATTAGAAAGCGTATGATTCGGTCTGTATTATTCATTGTTTTATTTATCGTTGGGGCGGATGGGCTTTTAAAGGCTCAAGTTCGGTTTGATGATAGCACCGCTGCCGGTCTGGCGCTGTTTATGCCCGAGGTGCAGTTTTGCGTCCCAGGAGGGGATCTGGCCGATCGATTTGGCCCCCATTCCAAGGTGGGACTCACCACGGCGTACAAGACCTCCAGCAATTGGACCTTCGGTGGAACAGTGCAGATGACCTTTGGCAATCAAGTGCGTGAAAATGATATTCTAGATGGAATATCCACGGCCGATGGGGCGGTTATTGATGGAAACGGACAATACGCGTCGGTGTTTCTAAACCATCGGGGTCTTGAAGCCATGGCAGAATTTGGGCGTGTTTTCAAGGGAATTGGCCCCAACATAAATTCGGGATTGTGGGTGCAAGGTGGAGCCGGTTTTGTACAGCATCGCATTCAAATAGATAATTTAGAAAATCGAGCCCCGCAACTAATTGGAGATTACCTGAAAGGTTATGATCGACTAACAAATGGCATGGGGATTATGCAGTCCGTAGGCTATTTGCACTTATCGAATAACCGAAGGCTGAATTTTTATGTGGGTTTACAAGCCGGACAGCAATGGACAATGAGCAGGCGCAGTTGGAATTTCGACGAGCGGGCGCAGGACACCAATCAGCGGTTCGAATGGTACACTGGGCTCAAACTGGGCTTTATTTTTCCCGCATACACCAAGGCAAAATACATCTCGGACTTCTACATCGATTGATGCGTATTCTTTACAACACTGCTATTTACACCTACGGACTCGCCATTCAAATGGCCGCACTGTGGAACCCGAAAGCCCGCAAGTGGGTACAAGGTCGGCAGGGCTCTTATTGGAGCGATTTAGCTCAATTTGCTGGCGAAAATCCATCCTCCATTTGGTTCCACTGCGCGAGTTTGGGGGAATTCGAGCAAGTTCAACGGGTATTGGAGTTGGCGGGAACAAATTACGGCCCACGGGTAGTCACTTTTTCCTCGCCTAGTGGCTATGAGTCTCGAAAAGATACACCCTTAGCCGAAGGCGTGTTTTATCTGCCGCTGGATTTGCCTCGTCGCGCAAGGAAATTTATTCACACTTTGAAGCCCCGTGCAGGTGTTCTCGTTAAATACGAAATCTGGTTAAATCTCATCGATGCCGCAACCGTTTCTGAAATTCCTCTGGCTCTTGTAGCAGCCCAATTTCAACCCAATCAGATTTACTTTCGCTGGTGGGGTGGAGCTTTCCGGCGTGCACTTGGGAAGTTGCACAACGTTGGAGTACAAGACGCTTTGAGCGCTAAACGCCTCCACGAAATTGGTGTGGATTCAACCATTACGGGAGATCCGCGCGTTGATCGCGTAGTAGGGCTTCCAAGCGAACCTTTTGAAGATGCATTCCTCGCCCGTTTTTCGAAAGAAATTTGTGTGGTAGCAGGAAGTGCGTGGGGCCCAGAACTAGACCTGCTCAACAATTGGCGAAAAAAAGACAGGGAAACGCGCCTCATGATTGCCCCTCATGAGCTTAGTAAAGATCAACTCGAGGAAATTCAACGAGCATTTCCCGATATCGTAAGTTGGAATGGCCACAGCGGGGTCCATGCACAGTTGACCGATGCGAACATTCCTATTCCACCCAACCTCCTGATCGATAGGTTTGGAATACTCAACAAGATTTATCGATACGGCTCAATTGCAATGGTCGGGGGCGGGTTTAAAACAGGACTGCACAACATTTTGGAACCCGCCTCATATGGGATACCCGTAATATTTGGCCCGAGACATCAGCGATTCCCCGAAGCTCAGGAACTCATCGATGCAGGAGGGGCGTTTTCAGTGAAAAATCTAGCCGAATTCAATTTATTAATGAAATCCCTCATCCAACACCCTGAAAGAAGGCGGGAAGCCGGAAAAGCTGCGCGAAATTATGTGGTGGCCCGATGCGGTGCGGCGGAAAAAACTAAAATGCTCATTCATGCACTTTGCGCGGGAGACCCTTCCTAACCGGAGGCGCAAAACAAGCGTATATTGCTAAACCGCGGCTGAAGAATCCGCTCCCTCAACAGAAACAGAAGACGGTCCGGAGTGCTCGGAGGCATCCGCATCCTCACCCATTCCCTTTAAATCGTCCGGGATATTCAGGTTATCTGATTCCCTATCCCTCGATTTAAAAAGCGTTCCAAGCATCATGGTGAGCGTGGTGAGAACAATCACTTGGATTACGAGTGAATTATTCATTACGGGAATTGCGCGGTTCGCGGGTATAGAGAGAAACAAGAGGATGGTAATTAATCCGCGTGGCGCTATAAACATAAGTGGAATCACAGACAATCGGAATACAACTAGGAACACCAATCGCAAGGCCACAATGGCGCCCGTAATCTGCAGGGCATGGATAATGGTATTGGGGTTGAGCAATTCCGTGGTGTTGATGAGATATCCAAAGAGCAAGAAAAACAGCGAGCGAATAAGAAACGAGATTTCGATGGTGAGTTCCTTGAATTTTTGCGCCTCTTTTCGCAAAATCTCTGGCTGCATGCGCTCGATGATTTTGAATTTGGAGAGGTTTTCCAGGTTGCCTATGAACAGTCCGAACAGCAAGATAAACAAGAGCGCAGGGAGGTGATAAATTTTGGCGATGGCGTAGATGAGGACGATGATTAAAATGATCGGCGCAAATTTTACGTGGTGTCTGATTTTACTCAACAAGAACGATAAGCCGAGCGTCATGAAAAAGCTAATTCCCAATACAATAAGAACCTCCACCGAAAAGGCCTTGAGTGCGGGACCATCGATGGCATTATTGCGGAGCACGAAGTTGAAAAAGATTACTCCAAAAATGTCGGAGAGGCTGCTTTCATAAGCTATAAATGCCCTGTTTTTTGGACGTAAACTCTGCGTACTTGGAATAGCAATAGCACTGGAAATCACCGCGAGAGGAATGGCGTTGAGCAATGCAGATTTGAAAGAAACAAGCATCAACGACTGGAAAAAGTAAGCGGCCGCAAAACTCAGAAGGAGCATGGGGCCAAAAGCCAGCACAAAGGATTTCGCCACAAAAGGCAAACTGGATCGCGTTAATTCAAGCTCAAGCGAACCCTCCAATACAATTAATATCAACCCGACCGTCCCCAATAGCGGCAAAACCGGCGTGAGATCGGGAAGCTCTATGTAAAAAAAATCCAACCCCTGCCGTAGCGCCCACCCCGTGATCAACAGCAAGATTACCGAGGGAATTCGCGTACTGGAAGCGCTAATATCGAATACATAAGCAAATAGCAGCAATACGCTAATTGCTATAATTACCGTCATTGTCATAGATAACGAAGATAGGTAAATTCAGGCGACCCGCTGCCTTACTGCAAATCGGACTCGAGGATGGTAAATGTGCAATCCTCTCGGGAATTGCGGCCGTCCTTGCTTTCACGGTCCCAGTTATCCCCAGCCATAATGTCTTTTTGTAATACCCGGCCGGAAGATGGTTGCACATAGATACTATCGACCATCTG
>Ga0181606_10005791_pt1 | contig 10165 bp, 5 predicted proteins | sample 041ome_10_FD_132994 | JGI IMG/M metagenome (GOLD analysis project Ga0181606, IMG submission 132994) | Coastal salt marsh microbial communities from the Groves Creek Marsh, Skidaway Island, Georgia - 041412US metaG (megahit assembly) | ecosystem: Environmental > Aquatic > Marine > Intertidal zone...
AAAAAAAAGCCCCCCGTGTGCGAAGTCGTCTCTTGGACCCAAAGAAAAAAAGAGAAAAATTCCAATTCGTGCGCCCTTTCTCCTTCTCTCGTTAACGATGAAAAGATGTGACGCACCTTCGGCGAAAGACGTGCTCGCGCGCGCGGAGAAGTCTCTCATGATCTGATCTCGTTTCTTTTGTGTGTGTTTGTGTGTGTGCGCGCAGTTGCGTTTTAAAAAACGCTCCTCTCAAAAGGCGCCTTTTCGGTCACTCGTTCTTCTTTTCCCGGGCCTTCCTTCGACGTCTTCTCGTTTTATTCCAATTTTTTTCTTCGGTGAAACGTTTTCTTCTCCTGACTCAAAATCAAAGAAGCGAGAGTAAAGGCGGGACAGAGAAAGACAGATCGGAGGTAAGGGTGGATCGATCGCGAGACGCTCGGTTCGGTTCGTTCCTTCTCTCTTACGAGTTCGAAGCGTGTCTTGGAAATGTCGAGAGAAGCGATAAATATAGCGAGGCCAAAAAACACGGTAGTTTAGGGTGTTCGTAAAACATGACACGAAAATTTTACTAAAAGAAGCTAAAGAAACTAGTACGCTATTGATGTTTTGCGCGTTGTCATTGATCTCGCGCAGCAGCCGGGGCCGCAGATGTCGTCGTCGTCGTCGACGACGACGAGGGAGGTAACAATCTTCTCCACGTGTTCGTTTCCGTCTCCAACGAGTGCAAAATGAACTCGAACGACTTGGGTCTCTCGTCGACGTCTTTCGCCGCGCACGCTTGGAATAACTTGGATATGGAGTTAAACGCGAGCTCGTCCGCTTGGGTGAGCGGGAGTTGCCTCTGGGAAGACAAGAGGATGAGCTCTTCTCTTCGTTTATTCCAGTCGGTCGGTAAGACGAGTCTGCGCTCGGAGTAGCCGACGACGGCGACGACTTGCATGGGATGTAAGTCGTCCCAAGGCGTTCGCGTGGTCAAGAGTTCCCAACAGACGACGCCGAAGGAGTAGACGTCGGCGCGTTCGTCGTACGGTTCGGCGCGGAGCATTTCTGGGGCCATCCATTCCGGGGTACCGTGGAATTCCGAGCGCGCGGAGGCTAAGGTGGAGAAGCGGACGCGAGACATGCCAAAATCGGCGATTTTGACTCTCCATTTTTCATCGACGAGGATGTTTGGAGATTTCAAGTCCAAATGGAGGATAGGCGGCGAGCGACTGTGGAGGTAGTGCATGCCTCGAGCGACAGCCATGGCGATGTTCAGACATCGCAAACCGTCAACTTTAAAACACTCGTCGGATTTCAAGATGCCGTGTAAAGAGCCGCGACGCATGAACTCGGTGAGAATCAAAGGCGGCTCTAAAGCGTAGCCCATGAAGAGGAGGAGGTTGGGATGTCGCAGTCGCGCCAAAGTTTGAACCTCATTTTCTAGTTTTTCGCGCACACTTTTCCCGCGTTCGAGAAGCTGCTTGACCGCCACTAATGTGCCTTGATAGGAGCCTCGAAAAACTTCCGCGAAACCGCCGACGGCTATGCGTTCGAGAAGTCGGACGTTCTTGGCGTCTATCCGAAACTCTTCCGAAAGCGCGTCCGTTTTCTGCTCGCTCGTAGACGCGCCGTTGTTAGCTATGTTGTTGTTATTTCTAGCGCTATCGTTGTCTTCATATTCACTGTACAGAAAACCGCGCGAATCACCATCCGCGATGTTCCCGTCGTACCTCGCCACCGCGTACCTCCCGTCCACCGGACTCGCGTACGCCTCGTTGATAGCGTTCGATATCGTCGTCGCGGCGTGAAACTCTTCGTCATCTCCTCTCAATTCCACGAGTCTTGGCGAACTTCCACTCGCGGTGGTTTTGAAAGTACTGTCGTGCGCTTTCTCCCCGAGCGCTAACGCCGGTCCTCCTTTCTTATGACCGCCATCCTCTGTGCCATTCGCAGAGGCGTTCGCCGCGCTCGACGAAGCGGTTGAATTTTCCAACTGTCCTTTCCCAAAGTGCGCTCGAAAGTGCAAGTTCATGTTCACATCGACGGTTTCCCCATCGATTCTATCCACCCGCATGATCGGTCCATTCAACGCCTCCACGCGCTCCGGAGCTATCGCCATCCGTTCGAAGCTCATCGCCGTCGTCCTCGCAGTCGACCCTTCGCCGCTGCCGTCGTCTTGCGAAGACGAAGAAGTCACGTTCCAACTTTGCACCGGCATTTTAGATAAAGTCTGTTGCAACCATTGGTCGATTTGCGCGCTCGGCGCGGTTTGACCGACCAAAGTTTCTCGCTGAGAAGAAGAAGCAGAAGCAGACGTCGGTTGCTTCTTCGCGGGCGCGCCCAGAGCGGCGGGGACGACGACATCTGGGGTCGGCGCGCGCGCCAAAGCCAGCGGATTCGATTCCGTTGTCGTCTCTTCTTTTTCCATTTTTAGGAGAGAGAGAGAGAGAGAGAGAGAGAGAGTTTTGGATTTTGAAGTCGAACGAATCGGTACGCGCGCTCTTCTTTCTACTCTTTCGGTCTATCTCTGTGTTATGTGTGTGTTTACGTGCTTTTAAGAATGCGTCTTCGTTTCATTTTAAATACTTGTGCGTTCCTTCTCTCTTTTTTATCCGGAGGCGAATAGAAGGTTGAAGAAGGAAAGAGAAGATTTCGAAAATAATACACATCAGACAACATATTTTTAATCACACATCATAAAGCTAAAACACTACAAAAGGCGCGAACGCGAAAAAATTCATCGCTCTTTCTTCTTCATTTCGCTGTTACTCGTCGTCGCGCTCAAGGAGGAGGCGGTACGTTTCGAAGGCATCCCCGACGTCGTCGACTTAGCTCGCGCGCTACGGCGCTTTTCGGCGAGTTCAGTCGTTTCGTAATACGCTTCGAGCGCGTTCTTTAACTTCCAAAACAGGACAATTAACTTTGCCAGAACGACATCTATTATGCCGATGATGATGGATAAGAACTTTCCGAAGGTGGTTTTGGCTTCTTTTTTAAAGCTGGCGAGCTTCTTTTCGAGTTTGTTGATGTCCTGGAAAGATTTAACTCTGGAGCGGTTGGCGAGCATTTGGGCAGTTTTGGACCCGTCCAAAGCCCGTTCGACGACACCAAGGGTGAAAAGACGGTCGACAGTCACGACGGCTACGAGCGTGAGGACGAGAAGGCCGACGAACGACCGCACGTGGTTTCCGAAGAAGATATTGAAGACGAAGAGGATGGCGTTGAAGTGGCCACGAGCGACTTTGGCGATGGTACGTCCAACCTTTTTGGATGCGATTTCGCACATGATGCGAATCGCGACGAGAAGGCGGAAAAAGTTGCTGTACGCGGCACGCTGTTTCGTCTTTGCCTCGCGAAATTGCATCACCAGTTCCTTGAAAGAGTTTGGTTTGCTCTTTCGTTTCTCCTCTGCCTCTTCTTCTAATTTCTTTTGCTTCGCAAGAGTCGCTTCTTCATGAGTGCGAGAACATCTCTTCATTAAGCTTTTATCATCAACTTCCACGTCGTCGGCGAAGCAACACGTGCCGTCATCGTCCAAGACGACGGGTGAAAAGCACACGCCGTCACATCCGATGCTTCTATTACTCCCACCACATACACCACACGTGTCTACGACTGCGTCGCCGTGACAAGTGCCGGCGCAATCGAATTTGGCCCCCGAGCCGCACACGCCGTCGCAGCCGTACGTTTCTTTCCCCCTACAACGACGCAACTCAACATCGCCGTTACAGTTTACTCTCGATTGGAACCCTTCCGAGCATCGCGAGCTACAAGCTTCCGTCCACTCACCAAACGCTCGATCGAAAACAGGTAGACTATCTGCGAATGGCGAGAGACGGTTAGCCGTTTCCAGTGCTATCTTCTCCTTCTTGCACGTCCTCTTCGACGGCGGTTCCGGCATCGCGACGTTTTCGAACCGTTCCGCGTACGCGCAAAATGCATACGCGTTCGATTTTGCTTCCGTAAAAGAATCGATCGCGATCACTATCATCTTACCTACCGTCGAATGAAACAACGAATCCATATTTTTCTCCTTATTTTCTTTCATCGATGCCCGTATTTTATCAAAATACACGTCCGCGTGCATCTTTTCAAACAATATCCGATCCACGGTTAACTGCCGGACTAAAATAAACGATCCATACACATCTTCCACGAAACTTTCCAGTCCGTCCGCAAAATTTCTCAAAACAAACGTTTTCCTCATCGTCCCAAACACCAAATCGTATGCCATCCTCGGCGTTTTCATCGGCACATCTGAAACTTTCTCGATGCCAACTCTGTTCACCGTCTCTAACACTTTCCGACACCCGCGTCGGGTTCTATCTCGCAAAGTGAACCGAATCTCATATTTTTCGTCTAAACTCATGAGATCTGTGACGAATTTCGGCATTTTTCGCCCTTGTTTACCTTTTAATTTCGCGATCTGCTTCTCCATGTCTTCCAACTGCGCTCGCGCGAGTAACCCGGTGCTATTCAACTCTCTCAAGTTTGCTTCTAATTCATTCACGGCTAACTGACTGGCATTCCCAGTGATGGCATTTCCTGCAAAAACAAAGAATCTATACAGCAATATCGCCAGCACGACGGTTAAATAAGACTTCTTGACGTTTTCTTGCACCCGCTTCGTCCGCTTCTTCTCGAGTTTTCTTTTCCTTTCCTGTTGGATTTGCATCTGTTTCCTGTGCATTTTGTTCGGCGAGGAGTGCGGGGAGGATATCGGCGTCGCTTTTCGAGACGATGACGCGCGAAAAGAGTCGTCGTACTCCACCGCGTCCCCGCTAGAATCGACCAATCGAAACAGTGCTTCCGGCATCTTTCTCTATCTTATTTTATGATTCTCTACTTTCGCGTCTTCTCTCCTTCTCCTTGTGATTTTCCCAAACGGAGTACGCGATGTTTGCCACCGCGCCGGTAAACACGATGGTACCGACGAGCGCGATTTTGGAGTTGTACGGCACGTACCGCTCCCAGTTTAAGATTCGGAAGAACGAGGTTTCGGGTGCGGCGGTCGTTTTCTTGCCAACGCCGCTGCTATTGTTCATCCAAACAGCGTAAGTGGGGGTGGTTTCTTTTTCTCTTTGTGTGGTAAAATATTTTCGTGTTGAGCTTCGAAAACGTTTTCTCTCTCTTTCCCTGCGCGCGAGTTCGAGAAGCGTTAGCAGTAGTATTACAGTTTACAGGATCAAAGTACGCGTTTTAATACACATTGTTATTATTTATCACAACACACAACACTATCTATGCGGTATTATTCTTATTCTTATTGTTATTATTATTGCTTCAACTCTTATTATTATTATTATTGTGCTTCTTTTTACCCCCGGAGAAACCCATGGAGCGGAATTTGGACATCAAGCCGCTGTTGTCGTCTTTTTTCCCTTCGCCGGTGACGTTGACATCTCTCAACATTTCCACGATTTGCTCGAATTCTGGGCGAGTGTTCATGTCGGCTTGCCACGAGTACTGGATGGTGTGCGCGAGGACCGGGTGGCAACTTTGCGGGATGGTGGGACGCATGCCTCTTTGAACGACGCCGACAGCTGCCTGGAGAGGAGTGTATCCCGAATACGGTATGTCACCACCTGTGACGAGTTCCCACAGCGTAATCGCGAAAGAGTAGACGTCGCACTTGTGGTTATACACTTGGTGCGCGATAACTTCTGGCGCCATCCATCGGTAGGTCCCAGTTTCCGCTGTCATCACTCCATCTTTTGCCATGACTCTCGCGACGCCAAAGTCGGCAATTTTCACCACGTCGTTTTCATCCATCAACAAGTTAGCCGTTTTCACGTCTCTGTGAACGATGTTGATCTTGTGAAGATAATCCAGACCTAAGGCGACGCCGGTGGAGTACTTGACGATTTGTGACAACTTCAATGGCGCGTTTTTATGCAAGAAGCTCAACATCGAACCGCCGTGCATAAACTCCGTCACAAGACACAACATCGGTCCTTTCGTTATGGCACCGATGAGTTGAATGACATTCTTATGGTGCACTTTCCTTAACGTGGACAATTCTTGCTGAAATTCTCTCTTCACGTCGTCGTGATTTTCATTTTTCGGCGTCTTCAAAACTTTTACCGCGACTTCTTGACCGCAATATTGTCCGAGATATAAAACGCCAAACGCTCCCTGCGCAATCTTTTCGCTGTACGTCAACAACTTTTCATCGATTTCCCACTCGGAAGGCATGGGCGAAATGCTTCTCTCGTCCACTGCCGCACGCCTGTCTCGTCCGCTGCTCTTCTTCTGACTCACGTCGCCTGATTTTCGTTTTGGATGTGCCGGCGCGGAATCCATCGCGCCTCCGCTCTTCTGTTGTTCTTTCTCGTTCTCGCGTGAAGAAACCGCTTCGCCCCAGTTCAACTGATCAAAAGCGCTCTGCAACAACGCCTCCAGCCCTTTCTCATCGTTCTCACGCCATCCTTGCGCAACAAAAACGTCCAGAACATACCCGTCCGACGTGCAAAACACGTGTGCTTCGGCAATATTCAATCCGACATCAAACAAAGTCGTCGATATCCTCGACAACGTCCTCGGCTTATTTCCTCCGCACACCGCGATCTCATACGTCCCTTCCAAACTATTTCTATTGTTAGTATTACTATCTATGCTTCTCCCACTCATACTTCCACCGCGACTGTTCGGTGATCCGCCAAACTCACCTCCCGCGTTTCCTCCTTGAAACGAACTCAGCGTCAGAGAAGAGCCGAATATCGGCTTTCGTAAACCTCTCGTTTGCTGCTGATGGTGGTGATTTTGCTGCAGTATAACTCTCGCCTGCGACTTGTACCTCGCCGCTTGCGCGCTTCCTTCGTTCGCCGAGGACATGCTCACGTCCTCTCTTTCCTCTCCGATGTCTACATCGCCTCCTTCATCATCATCATCATCCGAGTACTCGTCCTCCTCGTCTTCGCCACCAACTAAAACCTCTCTGACGTGTACCACCGGCGCATCTGTCGTCGCCGCTCTTTCCAACAACCGCACGTGCGTCTCGATGTCCTCCAAATGATGCGCGTCTAATCCGTACTGTCTCGGTAACCGCAGTATCAAATCGTGCACTTTCGCTCTCCGCTCCTCGTCGTCGTTCAACTCTGGCCAATCCTCGCACAATTGTTCGATGACTTTTTGACAAACTCTCAATTTTTCCTGCTGTTGCGCGGACGCGTGCGAAGACGACGGCGTGCCGCCGCGGTCGCTTTTACTTCGAGCCCTCGCGCCAGACATGCTCTTTTCTCTCCGTATCCTCTCCCTTCTCTCTCTCTCTCACACGCACACACGAAATGCGCGCTCGTGTTGATGCAAAAAAACCGAGACAAGGGGCAGAGAAAGAGCGAAGAGCGAATTTTCGTTGCACACTCTCGCGTAAAAATAAATAAAAAATCTCTTCTACGCGTAAAATAAAACCTCCGAAACGAACCCCTCGCGACCAACGCCGTCGACTTTGCGCTCCAAATTCCCACGCTTTCAGATATTTCAGATCCTCTTTTTTTCTCTTCTTTGCGTTTTATTTATGCGTTTGTACGACAACGTTTGTATGAGAGAGAGAGGCGTGCGCGCGTGGTGGCGTGGCGATTTTTTTTTTTTCGTTCACTCAGAGACGGAGTCGAGTTCGGAGCTTTTTTTCTCTCGGGACGAAAAATCGCGCGACGACGAAAAAAAATCGAAGAGAAAAAATAAATTTTTGATCTTTTTTTCACGACGAGCCAACACTAAAAAAAGTTTCGATCGCGAGGGGCTCCCCCGTCGTTTTGGGGAAAAAATATATCAAAACTCACGTTCAACTTCAAACTCTTCTTTTCTGAACGCGCAGTACAAAACGCGAAGCGCAGAGAGAGAGAGCAAGAGCGGAAAAGAAAGAGGATGGGATTTTTACCACCGTTCGGTAACAAAAAGAACGACGACGACGACGATAAAAACGAGAAGAAGAAGGAGAGCGAGGAGGAGAAAAATGATGCGATTGTGATGGAGAGAAGCAAAGATTACGAGATTATGAAGAAAGAAGAGCGCAAAGATGTCATCAACGATTCCATCTCGAAAGGAAGAGCGATGCTCGAGCAACTCCAGAAGAAAAGTGGCGGCGTTCCTTTTTCGTCCTCTTCTTCGTCTTTGAAAAGTTTGCACGTGCCGTCCTCGAAGACGAGAGAGGCGGACGCGTTAATCTTGGAAGAGAAAGTATCTCGAATGACGAACGAGCTGAACGTGGCGATTCGAGAGAAGGGCGTGGCGAAGATGCAACTGGAAGAGATCAACGGCGAGATGGTTGCGCTGAAGAAAGCGTTCCGAGAGAGCGAAGAGAAAAGAGACGAGATGACTTTGCGACACGAGCGCGCGGCGAAAGCGATTTTGGGGCTGGAGAAACGCGCAGAGAAAGCGGAGGAGGAAATCGAGGCGATGAAGAGACGAGAGAAGGAGCTGAGAGAAGATATCGCGACGCTGGGGAAGAACGCGGAGGCGCTGATTGCAGACAACGAAGCCAAGGACGAGCTTTTGAAAGATTACGATCGGACAAAAGTTTTGTTGCACGAGAGCGCGGCGCAGGCGGAGATTGCGGATGAGAAGGCGAAGAAAGCGGAAGATTTGTTGGAGGAGAAAACGATTGAGTTTGAGAAAACGGTGGAAGAGCAAGCGTTGGAGTTTGAACGCAAGTTGGAAAAGATGGCGGACGAGAAGACGGAAGAAAGAACGAAAGAACTCTCGGAAGAGTTATACGACGTGAAGAAAGCGTGTAAAGAGAAGGAGGAAGCGTGCGAAAAGTTGACGAAAGAGTGCGAAGAAAAGTTGACAATCGCGAACGAACAAATCGAAGAGACGGAGTTTTTAAGAGAGGAGAAGAAGAAATACGACGATTTGTTGATTGAAAAAGCAAAAATGGAAGCGGATCACTCGGAGTTTCTCGACAAGTTAGCCAAGGAACACGCGGCGGCGATCGTCGCGAGAGACACCAGGCTCGAAGAGTTTGAAGTCTTGTGCAACGACTTGACAGAATCGAATAAACAACTCACCACGCGATGCGGCGCGGCGAGCGGGAAGTTCAAGGCGTTGCAAGACAAACTTACCGCCGTTCGCCGAGGCGCCGCGGACGCGTTCGCCGGTATCGACCAAAACGTCATGTATTTATCGGACGACGATGTGCGTTTGAAGTACAACATGGCGTTGGAAGAGGCGAGAACGGCGGAAGAGTACGCGAAATTATGTGATCGCCGATATAGAGACTGCGAGGACGCGTTGCTCGCGATGAGTCTTACCCATCGAGAATTGTTAGAAGAAACGCGAGCGCTTCGCGCGGGTGAGAGTCAAGCTTCATTCGCTACTTATGGATATACTGGTGCGGAAGAAGTGCTCGTACAAATGGACGAAATGAAAGTCGAATTAGGCGACGCGAAGACGGCTTTGGAACAAGCAGCGAGCGATTTGAAAGAGTTGCAACGCGTAAACGAATTGCTTGAAGAACGTTTACAAGCGCGCAATGAGATGGATAAGAAGCGCGAGTTTACGATGGTGGAGAGCGCAAAAGAAATCGAGCGCCAACAAAAAGAAATTCGTCAGCGCGAAGTTGAATTGGAGTTGAAAACGCAACGCCAGCGAGAGTTTATTAAAGACATCATGGACAGGCAAAAGAACGGTTTGTTATCGATTGGCTCCAAGTTCGGCGTAGACGTAGATGTCGAGGAAGAAGAAGAGGACGAAGACTCTTCCGACGACGACGCCGAAGAAGAAGAAAACAGCGACAGTAACGATAAGAAGAAAAGTACCAAAGTCGACTCTTCCTTCTCGAAATCCGACGTGGAAGCCCAACGCCGAGGCCGCTCGCGAGACCCGGTCGAGATCCCGAACGATTCCGCGGAAAAGCTCACGCCAAAGTCGAACAAATCTCCCTTGTTAAAAGGAGGTCAAGTCGGATCGTTTTCGTTTAAGGAGTCTCCGGTGATGCCGCAAGGCATCGAAGAGCTCGAGCAATACATCTCCAGCGACGACCGCAAGAATCTCTTCATGTCGTTTGGCGAAGCGCAGAAAAAGTAAAACGAGAAAAACTTGCTCTGACGTCTTTATGAGCATATATTTATATTTATATTTATGACTGATCATTTCCCATTTAGTAACAACAATAACAACAACGACATAGCGCGATGTGTATCGCGACATCTGATTGTAATGTAAATTATTATGAACGATTTAATTTTTTATCGGATCATCATCA
>Ga0181606_10005796_pt1 | contig 10164 bp, 9 predicted proteins | sample 041ome_10_FD_132994 | JGI IMG/M metagenome (GOLD analysis project Ga0181606, IMG submission 132994) | Coastal salt marsh microbial communities from the Groves Creek Marsh, Skidaway Island, Georgia - 041412US metaG (megahit assembly) | ecosystem: Environmental > Aquatic > Marine > Intertidal zone...
CCGCCCTGCGGTCACACCAATGACTCAGTTACCCAGCTGAGCAGCCACCTCGGCAGCGAAGTCGACTTTCTCCACCTCGATACCCTCGCCCACCTCGAAGCGCGTAAAGCCAACCACCTCCGCGCCTGCGGCCGCGACCAACTTGCCCACGGTGGTATCGGGATCTTTAACAAACGCCTGCTCGGTCAAACTATTCTCTGACAGGAACTTCCGAATCCGTCCATCGATCATTTTTTCTACGATTTCTGGTGGCTTGCCAGAATCCTGAGCCTGGGCAGCGTAGATCTCTCGCTCCTTGGCGACCTGCTCCTCCGGCATATCAGCCGGGGAGACAACCTGCGGATTGACCGCCGCCACATGCATGGCCACGTCCCTCGCCAGCTCCTCAGAGCCACCCTTCAACGCGACCAATACAGCGATGCGGTTGTTACCGTGCACGTACCCACCGATGACACCTTCACTGGCGCGGTGGTTCACAATGCGGCGGACACTGATGTTCTCGCCAATCTTTTGCACCAGCGCCTGTCGGGCGTCCTCTGTCTCACCGCCTCCCAGCACCTCTACGTCACTGATCTGCTCTTCAAACGCTTTACCAATGACCGCGCTCACGAAGCCGAGAAAGTTCTCGTCGCGCGCAACGAAATCGGTCTCACTGTTCACTTCCACCATGGCGCCAAAACTGCCGTCTGCCGCGGTCTTAATCGCCACAACGCCATCAGCGGCGGTGCGGCCCGCCTTCTTGGCTGCCTTCATACCACTGGACTTACGCAACGCTTCGATCGCAGCGTCGATGTCGCCTCCCGCTTCAGCAAGGGCTTTTTTGCACTCTAAAAGCCCCAACCCGGTTCTCTCGCGCAGTTCCTTAACCAATGCCGCAGACATGCTTTTTCCTCACGAAGCCGCTTGTGAAGGCGGCAAAATAGTTGATGGTTCATGGGTCATAGAGCCCATAATCGTGCCGACAAGAATGTCAGGAGGCAGGCTTCTCTTCTGCATCCTCGACTGCCTCTGCAGGGGCTACTGACTCCGCCTCCGCGCTGGCTTCAGCACTGTCACCAGCCGACGCGTCTGCGGGCTCAGCTGCGGCGGCTTCTGCGGCTACCTCAGTAGTTTCTGCCATTTCAGTGGCCTCTGGGGTAGTAGCGGTTTCTGCTTCCGCCTCAGTCACCTCAACGAACTCATCAGCCGATACCACTTCTCCCGCTGCCGCTTTGCCCGCCAGCACGGCGTCAGCCACCGCAGTGACGTAAAGCTTGATCGCGCGGATCGCATCGTCGTTGCCTGGAATCACGTAATCAACGCCATCTGGATCACTGTTGGTGTCGACAATGCCAATAACCGGGATGCCCAGCTTATTGGCTTCGGTCACCGCAATCCGTTCGTGGTCGACATCCACGACAAAGAGCACATCGGGCAGCCCCGACATCTCTTTAATACCGCCAATGGACCGCTCGAGCTTTTCCTTCATGCGAGAGCGCATCAGCGCCTCTTTTTTGGTCAGCTTGGCGAAGGTGCCATCCCGCTCCTGCTCTTCAAGTTCACGTAAGCGCTTGATCGATGAGCGGATGGTTTTGTAGTTAGTGAGCATGCCGCCCAACCAACGATGGCTAACAAATGGCATGCCGCAGCGCCGCGCATGCTCCTCGATGATCTTGCCGGCGGCACGCTTGGTACCCACGAACATGACCTGATTTTTATTCTCGGCGAGCCGCTTCACCGTATTCAGGGCGTCGTTGAACGCCGGCACGGTGTGCTCGAGATTGATGATGTGAATTTTGTTTCGTGCCCCGAAGATGTAAGCATCCATCTTGGGGTTCCAGAAACGCGTTTGGTGTCCAAAGTGCGCACCTGCCTGCAGCAAGTCACGCATACTTACCTGCGTCATAGTCAAACTCTCTGTTTGGGTTAACCTTCCGCCCTATCCTGCGACTCCAACCGTAAACGGGCACCCGGGTCCGCAATGTTGATAGGACGTGCTATTTGCCTTAGTTGGCGTTCTCGGATTGCTCCGAGGGCGCGCTTTATACCACAGCCGCAGGTACAGTAAAAGCACGTCCCCAAAGGGCCTCAGAGTCGGTTACACTCTCGCTCCTTCCAGATCCAATAGCCTCGGTAGGAGCTGATGAGCACCGTTGCACCGAAAACCGCCACCGAAATTGACGCGATGCGCGAAGCTGGACGCCTCGCTGCAGAGGTGCTCGAGATGATCGGACCACAGGTCGATGTGGGCATGACAACCGGGGAAATCGACCGCATCTGCCACGATCACATCGTAAACGTCCAAAAAGCGGTACCAGCGCCGCTCAATTACAAGGGTTTTCCGAAATCGATCTGCACGTCAGTGAACGAGGTGATTTGCCACGGAATCCCTTCCGACAGCAAGAAATTGCGCAACGGCGACATCATTAACATCGATGTCACCGTGATCAAAGACGGCTGGCACGGTGACACCAGCATCATGGTGGGCGTGGGTGATGTCGCGCCGCACGCGGAGCGTCTAATGCGTGTGACGCAGGAATGCTTGTATCAGGCGCTAGCGCTTGTGAAACCCGGGGCTTCCTTGGGCGATCTGGGCCATGTCATTCAGCAACACGCTGAGTCCAACTACTACTCAGTCGTCAGGGAGTATTGTGGACATGGCATTGGTCAGGTTTTCCATGAAGAGCCGCAGGTACTTCACTACGGCAAACCGGGCACCGGCTTGACGCTGGAGCCGGGCATGACCTTTACGGTGGAACCCATGATCAACGCCGGTAAGCGCTACACCAAGTTGAATGCGCGAGACGGCTGGACCGTGACCACGCGAGATGGCCGGCTGTCCGCACAATGGGAGCACACCATTGTCGTCACGGATACAGGTTGCGAAGTGCTCACCCGGAGGCAGGATGAACGCCTCCCCTTCTGATGAGCTGATGGTGCCGCCCACTGCTCAGCTTGACTCATTGCTCTCCTCAGGAACCAACCCAGCGCTGGTAGCGCGGGATTTTCTGCAAACCTCAAAATCTGCTCTGACCGCGAGCTTTACTCCTGGTCAGACCATCACACCCTTTCTTCGCCAAATCAGTGACTTGGTCGACGCAGTCCTGACCCGACTGTGGTTAGAGTATGTGGGTGCTGAGGCGACGGCGGCGTTAGTTGCCGTCGGTGGATATGGCAGAGGTGAGCTGTTCCCGCAGTCTGATATCGATGTGCTAATCCTGACGCGAGAAGCCCCGGACGCTGACACAGCCGGCCGGTTAGAGCGATTTGTGACGAGCCTGTGGGATACGGGACTGCAGATCGGGCACAGCGTCAGAACACTGCAAGAGTGCGAGGAGCTGGCGAGAGAAGACCTGACCGTGGTGACGACAATGATGGAATCGCGTCATCTGACAGGCGACACCAGTTTGATTGAGAAACTGGCAGATATCATCAAGCCCTCCGCCATGTGGTCGCCCAATGACTTTATCCGCGGCAAATTGGGCGAACAGCAGAATCGCCACGATCGCTATAGCAACACCGAGTACGCGCTGGAGCCCAATATCAAGAGCTCCCCCGGTGGGCTTCGTGACCTGCAGGTTATCGAATGGATCACGTTGCGTTGCTTTGGCGTGGGCTTGGGAGAGGTTAACGAGCCTGATTTCCTGAGCGAGTCCGAGCGCGACCAGCTGAAAAATGGACAGGAATTTCTGAGTCAGGTGCGCTTCGCGCTGCACAGCATGACAGGGCGCGCCGACGACAGGTTGCTCTTTGACCATCAGAAAAAACTCGCCGCGCTATGGGGCATGGTCGATGGCGACACCCTAGCGGTCGAGCAGTTCATGCAAGTTTATTACCGGTGGATGAAAACGCTCAGCCAACTGAATGAGCTACTGATCGAGGTTTTTGAGCATCGTCTGGCCGATGCCACTGCTTCCGATGTTCGCGTCGTCGATGATGACTTCGAGGTCAGCAACAGTCGCATCAGGGCTCGTCATGACAGCGTTTTCCAGGACAACCCCAGTAACCTGCTGCGACTCTTCGTACTCATCGGGAATGACCCGCTGGTAGATCGCATTGAGCCTAATACTCAGCGACTGCTGCGGCGTGACTCGCCACTGATTGATGCGCCGTTTCGCGCCTCGCAAATCAATCGCGACTTGTTTATGCAGGTGCTGGGCGTACCTCACAACATGACCAAACAGCTGAGGCGGATGTCCCGGCATGGCGTACTGGGGCGATACTTGCCGGCTTTCGGCAGCATCATCGGACAAATGCAGTTTGACTTGTTCCACGCCTACACCGTGGACGCGCACACCACCGAGGTCATTGCCAACACAAGGCGCTTTATGCGGGCCGATTATACGGACCGTTTCCCAGTGTCGACCCGCATCGCACGGCGGCTCCGAGATCCTCGATTACTCTACATTGCGGCATTGTTCCACGATATCGGTAAAGGCCGCGGCGGTGACCACTCAGAGCTAGGGGCGGTGGATGCCGAACAATTCTGTGTCGATCACGGGCTATCGCAGACCGACACTCAGCTGATTGTGTGGCTCGTAAAGAATCATCTGTTAATGAGCCAAATTGCCCAGCGGCGGGATATTTCCGACCCGGAAGAAATCCAGCGCTTTGCCGAGATTGTCGTGACGCAGGAGCGGCTCGATTACCTCTATACGCTCACCGTGGCCGACATCGCAGGCACGAACCCCGAGCTCTGGAACGCTTGGCGCTCATCCCTCATGCGCCAGCTGTATACCGAGACCCGTCGGGCCCTGAGCCGCGGCTTGGAGAATCCTCTCGCCCGTGAAGAGGTCATCCACATGACCAAGCGCGGTGCGGCTGAGGCGCTGGAATACCGCGGGTTTCTCGAAGAAGAGCTACATGAACTGTGGTCCCGACGAGGCGAAGATTATTTTCTGCGCGAGCGCGCTGAAGACATTGCATGGCACACAGAGGCCATTGCGGATCACAGTCGGCAGGACGGCGCACTGGTATTAGTCAAGCAGGCCAGCGAATCGCCCATCAGCAATGCCACGCAAATATTCGTGCATACCCAGGACGAGCCCAATACGTTCGCAAGAATCTGCGCCGCGATCGAATCGCTCGATCTCAGCATCCACGACGCGCGCATCTACAGCGATACCGATGGCGGCACGCTCGATACCTTTTTTGTGTTGAAGAGTGATGGCTCATCATTGGACAACCATCCCGATAGCCTCGACGAGATCGGGAATAAAATCAGGTCTAGCTTGGCCGAAAGCGCTGTGAGAACGGTCTCTCGGCACACGCCCCGGACCGTCAAAGCGTTCACCATCCCCACTACCGTGCAATTCTCCGCAGACGAATCGGCTGGTTTGACGATACTGGAGGTGACCACAGCCGACCGGCCCGGGCTGCTCGCTCGTCTTGGATCGATCTTGTCCGCACGGGAGGTCTCCATTCAAGGCGCCAAAATCCAGACATTGGGGGAGCGGGTTGAAGATATCTTTTTCCTCGCCGATGCCGCTGGCGGACCATTGCAAGATGCGGAGCTGCTCTCTGATTTGGAAGAAGAGCTCATCACGGCACTGGGGGTCGGACAGGCCAGTGGAGGAACCACGGAGATTTCGATTTGAATGCGGGTCTGGGGACGCTGCATCCCTACCCCTTCGAAAAGCTGGCAGACCTATTCAACGGTGTTGTGGCGGATGCGTCGCAAATGATTCCACTGACGATCGGTGAACCTCAACACCCGCCACCGGATCCGGTACTGGCACTCCTGGCTGAGCACAGCCATTTGGTCGCGCGGTATCCCGCCACAGCGGGCCTCCCTGCGCTGCGCGCCAGCATTGCAACGTGGCTGGCGCAGCGATTCGCGCTACCGGGTGTCGATCCGGAACGCCACGTGCTGCCGCTCAATGGCACCCGCGAGGGGTTATTCGCAATTGCCCAGACCGCCGTTACAGGGGGAAAGCCGGGCGCGGTGATCTGTCCCAATCCCTTCTATCAAATCTATGAGGGAGCAGCCCTGCTGGCAGGAACTGAGCCGGTGTTGGTGAACTGCAGTGATGAGACCGGCTTTTTGCCAGACTTTGATGGCGTCAGCGACGATGCCTGGCAAGCCTGCGATTTACTGTTTATCTGTACACCAGGGAATCCTGCAGGCGCGGTCATGCCGCTGCCCATGCTGCAGCGGTTGATTGAACTGGCGCATCAACATGACTTTTTGATCGCCAGTGACGAGTGCTACAGCGAGATTTACCCCCAAGAAGGACAACCTCCACCTGGCTTGCTACAGGCCGCCGCCGCGATGGGACATGAAGAATTCAGCCGTTGTCTGTGCTTTCACAGCCTGTCCAAACGGTCTAACTTACCGGGCCTCAGGTCTGGCTTTGTGGCCGGCGACCCCCTGTGGGTAGAGCGTTTCAAGCGCTATCGCACTTACCATGGTTGCGCCATGCCACCGCACCACCAGCTCGCCAGCGAATGGGCATGGCGCGACGAGCAACACGTGATCGAGAATCGCGCGCGTTATCGTGAAAAATTTGCCGCAGTGACGCCGATTCTTGCAGCCTGCCTGAACGTGCCATCACCCGACGCGGGTTTTTACCTGTGGCCTGAAACACCGATTGATGACGAAACCTTCGCGCAACACCTGTTGCAGCACGCAGCCGTGAAGGTACTTCCCGGCCGCTACCTTGCGAGGGATACAAGCCTCGGCAACCCCGGCGAAAATCGGGTGCGACTGGCGCTGGTTGCCGAGCTCAAAGACTGCGTAGACGCCGCGGAGCGTATCGCCCACACCGTCAAACAGGGTTGGTGATGACCCGAGCGTCTCACCTCACTGTATCCAAACTGACTGGATCCAACCTGTCGAAAGCCGAGCGCATCGCCTACATTGACGACAAGCTCCAGGCGCTCTATCCCGAGACCCCTGTGCCGCTGGACCACACTGACCCTTACACCTTGCTGATCGCCGTATTGCTCAGTGCACAATGCACCGATGAGCGGGTCAATCAGGTGACTCCGGGACTGTTCGCGAAGGCGGATTGTCCGGAGGAAATGGTGACGCTGAGTGTGGAGACAATCCGCGGCATCATCCGCCCGTGCGGACTCTCACCGCAGAAGTCCAAAGCCATTCACCGCTTGAGTGAGCTATTGCTCGCCCACCACGAGGGTCAGGTTCCCGCGGATCTCGAGGCTTTGGAGAAGCTGCCCGGTGTGGGTCATAAGACAGCGAGCGTGGTCATGGCGCAGGCCTTCGGCATGCCGACCTTTCCGGTGGATACGCATATCCATCGACTGGCTCAGCGCTGGGGTCTGACGCGAGGCCGCAATGTGGTTGAGACGGAGCGGGATTTAAAGCGCGCCTTTCCAAAAACTCGCTGGAACGCGCTTCATCTGCAAATCATCTTCTACGGCCGAGAGTACTGCACTGCCCGTGGCTGCGACGGACGGGTTTGCGAAATCTGCACCACCTGCTATCCCACCAGAAAGCATCCCAAACGGTGCAACAAAGCCTGAGCAACAGCGCGACCATTGGGCAATTCTGCTACCCTGCGCGGCCTGACGTGAGGTCTGCTCCGCCCAGATGCAGGCCCGCCTTGTAAACCGCATCAATCAAAAAGACGTGTAAAGCTATGAGTGTGCCGACACTATTCGGGATCCCAAACTGTGACACGGTCAGGAAAGCGCGGAAGTGGCTGGAGGGCCAAAGCATTGCGCACGAGTTTGTTGACCTGCGCGAAAATACGCCCGCCGCCGACCAAATCGCCACCTGGCTTGAAGCGCTCGGTGCAGATCGTCTCATCAATCGTCGCAGCACCACTTATCAGCAACTAGATGACGCTCAACGCGCAGCACTGCAAGGCGATGAGGCCATAACGCTGTTGCGTGAGCACCCCACACTCATCAAGAGACCGGTATTGGCAGTACACGGTCGTCTGTCGGTGGGTTTCTCCGAGCAAGACTATGCGGAACTGTTCCATGTTTAAGTCAATGCCAGAGGACATGACACAATGAGCTCGCTTCATGGTTTTGGTCTGGGTATCGCATCCACAAACGCCGAGGGGGCCATACTGGACACGTTTTATCCGCGTCCCTTGGCACCTGTGAGCGGCGCCGTGGCGGATGCCTTGCAGGGTGTCTCAGGCACGCTGGATACCGCTCAGCTGACAGAGCTGGCCACCTCGCTGCAAACAGCGGGAGAAACCGCCCTTGCCGCCATTGCAACGCAATTAATCGAGTCAGATCAGCAGATTGTTGCCACGCCGCTGACAGATAATCGAGCACCTGCTTCAGTTGAGGAGGCGTACCTCAAACTGCACCTGATCTCCCATCGACTGGTAAAGCCTCATGAGACGGAGCTCACCGGGTTGTTTGGCCTGTTGCCAAACGTGGCATGGACAGATCAAGGGCCCGTCGACTTGGCCGAGTTGGCCCAAAGACAGCTCGATGTGAGGATGAAAGGCGCAGTCCTGGAGGTCTCCAGCGTCGATAAGTTCCCCAAGATGACGAACTACGTTGTGCCCTCGGGTGTGCGGATCGCCCACACCGCCCGCGTGCGATTAGGCGCTTATCTGGGTGAAGGCACGACAGTGATGCACGAGGGATTTATCAACTTTAATGCAGGCACAGAGGGCCCCAGCATGGTTGAGGGTCGCATCTCGGCCGGCGTATGGGTGGGTAAAGGTTCTGATCTGGGCGGCGGATGCTCCACGATGGGCACGCTCTCAGGTGGCGGCAACATTGTGATTTCGGTGGGCAAGGAATGCCTCATTGGTGCCAACGCCGGCTTGGGCATTCCGCTTGGCGATCGATGCACGATAGAGGCCGGCTTATTCGTCACAGCCGGCACCAAAGTCAGCGTGCTGGACGAAAAAGGCAGCACGATTGAAACCGTCTCCGCCCGCACGCTGACAGGCCGGCCTGACCTGCTGTTCAGACGGCACTCCAGCACTGGCGAGGTGCAGTGCCTGACTAACAAGAGCGCGGTCGAGCTCAACGAGATGTTACATGCCAACAACTGATGACCGTGACCCAACGCTGACGCTCACGAAAGACCTGATCGCACGGCCATCTGTCACGCCGGAAGACGCCGGTTGCCAAGCGCTGATGATGACCCGTTTGCAGCAGATTGGGTTCTCGGTTGAAGCCATGCGCTTTGGCGACGTGGACAATTTTTGGGCGACTCGCGGAACGACAGGCCCGCTTTTAGTGTTTGCCGGGCACACTGATGTCGTCCCCCCTGGTGATGACGCAAAATGGCAATCCGATCCATTCACAGCTACCGAGGTCGGCGAGGATCTCGTCGGACGAGGCGCGGCGGACATGAAGGCCAGCCTCGCCTCGATGGTGGTGGCCTGCGAGCGCTTCGTCTGGGCGCATCCTGACCATCAGGGTCGCATTGGTGTTCTCATTACCTCCGATGAGGAAGGACCCGCCCGCGACGGCACAGTAAAAGTAATGGACGTCCTCACCGCTCGCGGTGAGAAAATCGACTGGTGCATAGTGGGAGAACCCTCCAGCACCCGTGACCTCGGTGATCTGGTCAAAAACGGTCGTCGCGGCTCACTGAATGCGACCCTCACTGTCCATGGCAGACAAGGCCACATCGCCTATCCGCACCTTGCCGATAACCCCATTCACCGAGCTCTGCCGGCCCTCGATGCGTTGACAAACGAGGTCTGGGATGCGGGCAACGAATTTTTTGACCCAACCTCATTACAGATTTCCACGGTTCAGGCGGGTCAAGGCGTGACGAACGTCATCCCCGGACAGGTGGATGTCTTGTTTAACCTGCGGTTCAGTACTGATGTGACGGCCGACTTCATCAAGGCACGTTGCGAAGCCATTCTCGATCAGCACGGGCTCGATTACGACCTGCAATGGTCATTGAGCGGCGAGCCCTTTTTGACCGAGCCTGGCGCCCTGCTGCAAGCCGTCACCGACAGTATCGATGCGGTCACGGGCCGTCATCCCGAGGTCTCCACCGGCGGCGGCACCTCGGACGGGCGATTTATTGCCCCTAGTGGTGCGCAAGTGGTCGAGGTCGGTCACGTTAATGAAACCATTCACCAGTGTAATGAGCGCGTCAAATTGGCCGACGTACCGCGGCTAACCGACATTTATCTGGGCATTCTCGAACGCTTATTGGGTAGCTGAACTCACCGCCGCAGTGACAAATGCAACCCGCGTGACGCCCATTGCTGCGATTCTGCGACC
>Ga0181606_10005804_pt1 | contig 10155 bp, 7 predicted proteins | sample 041ome_10_FD_132994 | JGI IMG/M metagenome (GOLD analysis project Ga0181606, IMG submission 132994) | Coastal salt marsh microbial communities from the Groves Creek Marsh, Skidaway Island, Georgia - 041412US metaG (megahit assembly) | ecosystem: Environmental > Aquatic > Marine > Intertidal zone...
CGAACCGCATCAGGCTCAATTGCACGATGTGCACGCATTAGTTCTCTTGCCATATAGCTGTATAACTGAAAAAGATTTTCTGGTAACTCTCCTTGAGTCATATCCAAGGAGTCCCGTAAACCATTAATAATACCGACAGAGCGAGAAACCTCTTTAGAACACTCAGCATGTTCCTTACGCTCCATAAGCACCGCAATAAGTGCTAGTGACTTCAAAGCCCCCGAAAAAAGCATTTTAGTAAGCTCATAGGGCGAAGCAGAATCTGCTCTAACGTCCGTATCGATAGAACCATAAGTATGAAGTGCTTTTTTGGATGTAATCATATGAACTCAAAGCCAAATTAATTAATTGTTAGGTTACACTTTACTTATCGGCATCTCACCACTCTTCTTTAGCTATGTCTCTAATTATTCCAGAAGTCCCAGATTTTGAATTAATCCCTTCATTGTCAGAAAAGTTCAATTCAGAACAACTTACAGAAATATTCGAAAACAGTTTTTTAAATATAAATAATATTAATCCAAGGCAATTTTTATTTATATGCGAGCTGCTCACATTCAATAAAACACATTTCGAAGAATTCTTACAGTTACTAGCAATTTACATTAATGGCTGCGACAAACTGGATACAGAGATAAAGCTTCAGATTGAAAATTACCTAGCGTCTAAAATATTAAAAAAATTTGAGACCCAACGACATTACTCCGATTATTTTCAGATTTTTGATCAACATTACAAAAACATAAATACACAAGAGATTCAGAATCCCTCAGAAAACATTGTCATATTTTTTGTCCATAATCCAGTTTTATTAGCCCACACCAACACTCTTCTCAAGACACTTGAGAATAGAAAATCAGAAACAAAAGTTGTGATTGCCAGTCTCGAATTCAGTCAATCTTTTGCAGATGCTTGTAAAAAAATAGGATGTGAATTTATTAGAATAGAAGGAAAAAACTTAACTGAGAAACTTGATAAATTTATAGCTCTAACGAAAATCGCACGCCACTGCATATGGCTCTGTGTACCACAATATTTATCCTATGTTTCATCTTTAACAGATAATATTTCTTGGTGGTCACTTAAATTTTATCCGAAAATAACAGCCTTAAAGAAAAAATTTTCTGGAAATGGTGTTCAAGAATACTTTGAGATAGAGGATGAGATTTGGATTAATTTTGGAGGCTCATTTAATATCAAAAACCATTCTGAAAAAATCAGGCCATGGAGTATAAGAAAAAATAACTTTGGTGCTTTTTGTCGCGAAGAACTTATAGATGAGCCAATGTACTGGCAACTAGTTGCCGATATTCTTAGTTCAAATCCAAATTCTACTTTCCATTATTGTGGAAGAAAACCAATTCATGAGAAGTGGATCACCAAATTTGGAATAAACCGTGAAAATATAAACTTTCTAGGTTGGTTGAAAGAGCCCCACAAAACCTTAAGAGAAATGAGTTTTATACTGGATACATATGGAATGAGGCACGGATCTTTACTACTTGAAGCAATGGCTGTTGGTGTACCGATTATTTATCCTCGAATTAACAATAATCATAATGGTGTCCAAGGCTACTATTCATACGTTAAATCAAAAGAATCCTGTGAAGATCCAGATAAATATGCATGCTTTAACGATAGAGATGAAGGTATATTTTTAGCAAGTTCTTTACTAACATGCGAAAAGTCAAATATAACCATTGGTGATATTTTTATAAATCTCTATAAAAATTATCCAACACAAAACTTCGATCAGCTCGAAGAATTATTACTAGAGCAATGAGAAATAAAAACTTCTACCGCATGAGTAACCCTCTCTAATTGATTCAAAGTCATAGACTCATACAGTGGTAGTCTTATAAGTCGTTTGCTAATTGTGGTAGTGAATGCGTCATTGCCCAAAAAACTGCCATATTTTAGCCCGCTAGGTGATGAATGAAGTGGCACGTAGTGAAATGGGGCTTCTATTTTTAATGTCAATAAATAGGCCCTCAATCTTTCACGTAAACTTTCATCCTCCATCACTAAATAATAGATATGTGCATTATGGTTGGAAACATTTGGCGGCTGCGGCAAAGAAAAACCCTTAAGTTTTTTTCTTGAAAAAAACTCATGATACTTATTCCACAACAAAACTCTTCTAGCTGTTATTTGCTTTAAGTCACATAATTGCGAGAAGAGAAAAGCAGCTTGTATTTCTGACATAAGAAAACTACTACCAATATCAACCCATGTGTATTTGTCAGCTAACCCACTGGTAAATGCCTGTCTGTTAGTTCCTTTTTCATAAAGTATTTGAGCTCTGTCTATAAAAGAGGAGTCATTGATCACCAAGGCGCCACCCTCTCCACCACTATTAATATTTTTTGTAGCATGAAAACTAATAGCCCCAAGGTGGCCAATCGATCCGAGTGGTTTTGATTTATAATCACCTCCAATACTCTGCGCTGCATCCTCTACTACAAAAAGTGAATATTTTTTTGCTAAGCACATTATGAAATCCATTTCACAAGCTACGCCAGCATAATGAACCGGAACTATTGCTTTTGTTTTAGAATTTATAGCTTGTTCAATTTTAGTTTCATCAATATTTAGTGTATCCCTACGAATATCAACAAAAACAATCTTAGCCCCTCTCAAAACAAAAGCATTCGCAGTACTAACAAATGTATAGCTTGGCATGATTATTTCATCACCTGGCTCCACGCCTATTAACATCGCGGCCATTTCTAATGCGTCAGTACATGAAGGCGTTAGAAAGACCTCTTGGCAATCTAAATTCTTCAAAAACCAGTTCCGGCACTTATTCAAATAGGAATCGATAGACAATGATGAATGATTTTTTATCGCATCACCTAAATGATCTAATTCTTTACCCGATAAGGCAGGAATATTGAACGGGATTACATCACTCATTGGAAATCTCTAAATCAAAAAGCTCAGCATTTTTCCATTTATCAATCAAAAATAAAGGCCTATCAATAGCACCCTCGGAATGAACAACGTAAAGACGTTTATTCTTTCTTATACGCATGACGCCATTATGAAAAACGGCGGCGGGATACACATAAAAATTTGGCAATGACTCGTTTACTGTGAAATTTTGTGGCTTTAAAAAATATTCCTTTGTAGATGTGTTAGTAACAACAAACCTAAATAATGATATCCATTCCTTTTCTTTTTTGAATCCATGAAATCTAAAGGGCACTTTACCATTACTTATTTTGTTTAAGTAAAACCTATTCATATCAAAACCAGTCACCTTAAAAGCCACAATACCATACAGATCTCCTGACATCCGTCTGGTGACATCAATAACAAATGGAACGTTGGACTTAGACTCTATGATTTGAATATGAAACAACCCATCGGGTATTTTTTGATCCTTACACACCTGGCTAATATCTTCTCGTACGTCATCAAGCCAACCTGGACGTAATTCATTGTGATAACAACTAGCGTCAATCGTATGTGTTTCAGGGTTGGATAGTTCTAAATCCCAAAAGAATCCGATGGGTGCCCCCTGATCTATGAAGGTACATAACGAAAACTCTGAACCATCAAGATATTCTTCAATGACCCATTCTTCAACTCCTGTCGAATTTAGACTATGCAATAGTGGCTCTAGATCATCATCAAAACTTAGCTTACAAACATCTAAACCACCCGCGCTTACTAATGGTTTAAAAATTAAAGACTTAACACTCCAATCTAAGAAAAGTTTTTTTATATAATTAGAGGAAATATTTCTAGTTAAAACATTAACCCTCTTAGCAACACAAAGAACCTTACAATCATTAAAAGCTTTAGAAATCCATGATTTGTTAATAAATGCTTCCATTTCAACATTCGAACCTAAACCAAAGAGTTCAGTCATCCCAAGAGAAACAATCGTTTTAAGAAAAAGCTCATTACATGCAGGGACATAAAGGTCAAAACGATTCTTAGATAGAAATTCCTCAACTTCCTTTTTGTTTCTATAATCGATCAATTCATGATGAAATACCTTATCGCTATAATAAGCATTTTTATCATTTCCAATAGAAGTTACCTGCCAATTCTGTTCAATTAGAATATCAATTAACGGGCCTTCAGAATGAGAGCAGTTTCCAATTAGCGCTCGCATTAAAACTACTGCCCTTCGACAACGATCGCTTTCCAACTACTATAGTCATCAAGCGCAACATCTCCACCGATCCAAGAGTTACCACTTAATCCATATCCACCGATCCTCAATCTTGGAGAGCTTACTAAACTGGAATTAATCCAAATGCGTCCTACATTTACACTGTTTATAAAAGAATTTATAAAGACTTTATTTAATGAGAATATTTGTAAACCTAGGCCATAATTACAGCTATTTAATAAATCAAGCGCCTGTTTACTATTATCGTATGGCTTTAGAAAAACAACCGGTCCAAATATTTCATCGTTGAAGTTTTCTTCATTTTCAGTCGCAATAAATATGTCAGGACCGTTAAGGTTAGTAATCCTGACCACATCATCCAACTCATGATTTTGACTCATGTAGGCATGGTAACTAGTGGATAAACTTGTGAGTCGATGCACACCACCACTGCCTACCCTCTCTTCCACTTTTTCTAAAAACCTAATCTTGAAGGTTTCTAATAGATGATTTCTAACAAGTATCTTTCTAGTTGAAATACAACATTGCCCCGAATGATATAAAAATCCATTCACGCAATTCTCTACCGCTATTTCTAGAGCAGCCACGTCATCTACAATAGCGAAATTGACACCACCTAATTCAAGTGAAACGGATTTAAGTTGCTTGGCACACTCAATCGAAACTTTTCGGCCCTGTTCACTTGAACCAGTAAAGCTAATCATGTTGACCTTATCGGAGGAAACTAAAAATTTACCAGCCTCCAAGGTGCTTTCAGCTAATAAAACCCTGCTTACTCCAAAAGCCTCAATGGCCAATCTGACTATAAGGCTAACACTTCCTGTAGCTATTTCACTTGGCTTAACAATTACGGCATTACCCGATGCCAATGCGTAGGGAAGTCTTTCACCTAACACTACAGCCGGGAAGTTATATGGGAGTAGAATACCCACAACTCCTTTAGGTACAGAGATATTCCTATATGAAATTTCGCTATTACGCGTTATTTCGAGACTTAAATTATTGGAAATTTTAGACTTTCTTATCCTCTTGCTTAATAATTCTCTTGCGTAAGCTATATGGCCAATAAAAACTTTAATTTCACTCTCAGCTTCTTGCTTTCCCTTAAATGTATCACTGGACTCAAGAGCACATAATTTCTCAAAATTTTCGTTTATAACTCGCTCAAACAAAGACATTTGACCAAGTAAATGTTCACTATAAAGCTCAGCAATTGAACAAGGCCTCAATTCATCAATAGCCTGTTGCATCAAATAAATCTATCCCATTTAACATCAGTATTGGTGTCTTTGTGAAACCCTGAATTTAAGTCATGCTTAATCCTTATTGCCTCAGCATTTGTCTCATGGCGCAAACAGTGAAATCTACAATTAGTCATAGGGTTCAGCTTTTCCATTACTTGAAATTTCCTGTTTGAAGACCAAAGTTCCTTTAAAGACATTAAGTTTAAGTCGCCCAACTTAAATTGATCCTTGCCTCGCCAATATGGACAAACATAAACACCCTTTGGTGTAACTAAGGTTCTTAGCTGAGCTGAAGGACAATCGTTATAATTTTTTGGCTGCTCTAGCTGAACCCTATTCAGTGCATATTTTAGATTTATAGCATGTATAATTTTGAAGTCGCCTGTTTCTAATGTGTTTAATTTTTCGACCATCTCTTTAGCGCGGGATAAATATTCTGAGCTGTGAATCATTAACGCATGAGGTATGTTGCCTCTCCATGCATAGCTGGGTTTTACTTCAAAATAATCGCAACCAATTTCTCTTGCCAACTTTGCAGCATTATATAAATCATCTAAATTACTCGATACATGTTGACCATCAGCAGGCGATTGAAGAAGAAAGGAATATCCAAGCAACCCATGTTTAATTCGCGCGAGTGACTCCATGTTAGATACAACCTGGGTAAATGCTGACACCCCTTTTTTTGTTGGCCTAAGTAAGTCAAACATCTTTTGTGTTCCAGCATCCATACTTACCCTAGTCCAACTACATTTTTCAGCAATAATATCCAGATGCTTATGAATAAGGGTTCCATTTGTAGTCAAACCAATTTCTATATCCCTTAATGAACATTCACCCATAAAGTCCCCAACTTTAGGGTGGGTAAGGGGTTCGCCACCACCGATCAAAATGACAGCTTTGACACCCGCTTCTTGGAACTCTCCTGGAAGGGCCATAAATCTATTATTTTCAAATCTTCCACCCTCATTAATTATGTCTTCGCTAATACAACCGGGACACGCCATATCACAAGCAGCCGTAGGATCTAACTCTACAACGTAGGGGCCAAGTTCTGATTTACCAGACCAATCAACTGAAGCTATTCTGGATAAGACATCCGGTGATTGTAATTTGTTTGTTAAATTCATTTCTAAAGGCATTGAATTTCATCCAAAATTTAATTCATTAAGGTAATTGAAATATGCATTTTTTAGATTACCACGAATTTTTTGTTTAATAGAATCAACATCTACCCACCCCTTATTGAGTGCTATTTCCTCTAAGCAAGCTATTTTGTAACCTTGTCTTTTTTGTATGGTTTCTACAAAACTAGAAGCATCGAGCAAGCTGTCATGTGTGCCCGTATCTAGCCAAGCAAATCCACGCCCCAATAACTTCAGACTTAAAGAGTTATTTTTTAAATACATTTGATTGATAGAAGTTATCTCGAGTTCGCCTCGTGAAGATGGCCTTACTTTTTTTGCATACTCAATAACTTTGTTGTCGTAAAAGTACAAGCCAGTAACGGCAAAATTTGACTTAGGTTTTTGCGGCTTTTCCTCAATAGATAAGACATTCATTTCACTATCAAAATCAACAACGCCAAATCTTTCTGGATCATTGACTTCATAGCCAAAGACTGTTGCTCCTTCTGATTTTTGTGCAGCATCAAGCAGTAATGGCGTGAAACCTTGACCCCAAAAGATGTTGTCTCCAAGTATTAAACATACCGAGTCCTGACCAATAAAATCTTCACCGATTGTAAATGCTTGAGCTAAACCATCTGGTGAGGGCTGAACAGCGTACTGAAGACTAATCCCAAAATCAGAGCCATCGCCTAATAATCTTTCAAAACACTCTCTATCCTCAGGTGTTGTTATTAGTAATACTTCATTTATACCCGCAAGCATCAGTACGCTGAGTGGGTAATAAATCATAGGCTTGTCATAAACTGGCAATAATTGTTTTGAGATTCCCCTAGTGATTGGATAAAGCCTTGTACCAGACCCACCCGCTAAAATAATTCCCTTCATTACGCTACCTTCTTACCAATTCTGTTCAGCGAGTATTCTCCAGACAAAATAGAACCCCACCATTTAGTGTTCTTTAAATACCAATCAATAGTTTTCTCTAACCCAGAGTCAAAATCTTCGCGAGGCTTCCAGTCAAGTGCATTAGAAATTTTAGACGCGTCAATTGCATAACGAACATCATGGCCAGGACGATCTTCTACAAAACTAATCAATGATGTGAAATCAGCCACTTTTCTCTTTTCTTTCGAGATAAACTTGTCCAAGCTATGGCAGATTGAAGTAACAACCTGAAGATTTGTTCTCTCATTAAGGCCACCAATATTATACGTTTGACCAATCGCGCCTTTTGTCGCCACATCCAAAAGTGCTTTTGCGTGATCATCCACATATAACCAATCACGTATTTGAGAGCCATCTCCATAAACAGGTAATTCTTTACCAAACAAAGCATTTAAAATTGTATGGGGTATTAGTTTTTCTGGAAATTGATAGGGTCCGTAATTATTCGAACAATTACTGATTACAACGGGCAGCCCATAGGTTCTAAACCATGCTCTTACTAAATGGTCAGCACTAGCCTTCGAAGCAGAATATGGTGAATTTGGCGAGTAATTTGATTCTTCGGTAAACGGATCATCATGTTCTGATAGATCACCAAAGACCTCATCAGTGGAAACATGATGAAAACGAAATAGTTTTTTTTCATCACATGATAATTTATCCCAATAGTCTCTTGACACCTCAAGCAACATATACGAACCAATAATATTTGTATTAATGAAGTCGCCTGGGCTGTCAATTGAACGATCCACATGACTTTCAGCAGCTAAATGCATCACTATCTGTGGTCTAAAAGACTCAAAGGCATTTATGAGTAACCTTTTATCGCAAATGTCGCCCTTGATAAATTTAAATTTATCTGACAATGCAACAGGCGCTAATGAATTAAGGTTTCCAGCGTATGTTAATTTGTCATAAACCAATACATCATGCGTTGTATTCTCAATTATATATCTAGTAACTGCCGAGCCAATAAAGCCTGCACCGCCTGTTAGTAATATACGCATACAATGCCCTCGGTTTTCTCTAGATTAAGCTAGTAAAGCTAGAAACGTACTTATCTATACTGTTACCTTTATTATCATCTTTAGCTTCAATCAACAGGATTAGATTACGTTCTAATTTCTCAAGAAAAGAGGATGCATTTTTTGCACTTTGTTCAGCCACATAATAAATATTCATATAAAAAGATACGGCTTTCTTTTCTTCCACACCTTCTTCACGTACAACTTTCCTTTGGACCTCACGCATCACGTTTGATGCATAGGCATCGCAAAAATGTTTAACATGACTTGGCACTTTTTTTAACTCGTGATTAATGCGATCTAGCTTAGAGAAATTCACTGCTTTCTTTCCATCTCGCATCTTTTCAGCTAGCTTGACGCCTTTCCTAGCAAGCAACTTGAATGCTTTAACATCTTCAATAAATTGCTTTACACCGTTTTTAACGACCAACAATTCTTCTGATATTAACTTCGATTCCAGCTCCCAATCTTTTTGGGTAAATGAGAACTTATTTAGTTCTTCACAAACCATCTCAAATGGAACAGGAGCGGATCCTTTTATATCTGCACCACCTTCTGTGCAATTAAAAATTGTGATGTCTGGGACCAAAGAAAACTCATTTTCAAACCAGGTCTTAAACAGGAGTAATGCACCATCTGTTTCAACTTTGCCTTGACCGCCATACGCATCAATAGAGAATGTTGGCTTCTCGCTCTTTTGATTAATTCTTACAGCAGCATCAAAGGCATAGCCCTCTGTACGTTTTCGGCCGTTGGAATACGCAAGATCCTGTCCAATCATCACAACAGGATTTGATCCGAGTAGTCTTGCTACTTTATAGGCCGAGGTTGCTACCGATCCACCTGTAGGTAATAAATCAATGTTTATTCCAATTTTTTCTAAAAGATCCACAACCATGGGAGCATGTGCGCATAACATGGTTTTCTCTGGCGCAGACCATACTGTCGCTGGATCACAGCCAACATCCAGAATAAGCTTGCTTGAAGTATCTTTATCCCAAACAGATCTATTAGTTGGGTCAACAGCAATAAGATAATCAGGCTCAATGCCATATTTTTGAAGATTAGGATATGTCGCTGTAGCTGCAATTATTGTAAATAGATGTTTATATTTATGGAGTGTTGGTAACTGCTTGATCAATGAAGGACCCGCTCCAACCAATAACGCTGGACGATAGTCATAATTTTTGACAATTTCAGATAACTTTTTTGTCGCTAAAACAACGGGTAAATTCACCAATGAATTTTCCAAGTACACTCGCATGTTTTTATCACGCGTGTTATCTAATACTTTGTCTTTATTTAGTAACTCACCCAGATAGCTGTAGAAACCCTCAATTCTTTGTGTATCTGACTTTAATGACTCAGTATCTAAGAGTGGTCTCCAACCGTCATATTTGAGTCGGTCAATTAAACCTTCAACCTCTCTCGCACAGTCTTTTTCATTAGAGCAATAGACCATTTCTAACAAATCATCGGATACCCATTGTTCTATCACAGCACGTTCATCAGTTGATGGTAATTGAGCATCTTCATAATCTACACCAGTCGCGAGAATCACTTTTGATGTAGCATCAACTTTCTCGATGATCTTTTGTAAACTTGAAATACTAAAATTACCAAATGCAATCCATGTAATCTGCTTTTCTTCGATATTTACATCC
>Ga0181606_10005805_pt1 | contig 10155 bp, 7 predicted proteins | sample 041ome_10_FD_132994 | JGI IMG/M metagenome (GOLD analysis project Ga0181606, IMG submission 132994) | Coastal salt marsh microbial communities from the Groves Creek Marsh, Skidaway Island, Georgia - 041412US metaG (megahit assembly) | ecosystem: Environmental > Aquatic > Marine > Intertidal zone...
ATCGTTACGCAAAATCTGCGATCGACCTTGCGCTGTGGGATATCACGGGCAAGGCGGCGCAAATGCCGCTGCATGCGATGTTGGGCGGTCGTCGGACAGTGGAGATGCCACTATATCATTCGATCACTTGCATTGCACCAGATGCCATGGCCGCGATTGCGCGTGACGCACAGGCACAGGGGATCACACAATTTCAGGTCAAACTTGGGGCAGATGCCAATTGGCAAGCCGATGTTGCGCGTTTGCGTTTGGTACGCGAAGCGGTTGGCGAGGGGCCCTTGGTCTATGGTGATTGGAATTGCGGAGCAACATCGTTGGATGCCATTCGCGTCGGTCGTGCTGTCGCCGATTATGACATTATGTTGGAACAGCCCTGTGCCACCATCGAAGATTGCGCACGCGTAAAGGCGGCAACCAATTTACCGATGAAGCTGGACGAAAACGCCCACGATATGGCCAGCCTTTTAGAGGGCCATCGTGCGGGTGTTATGGATGCCGTGGCGCTGAAGCTTTCCAAGTTTGGGGGTCTTTCCGCCATGCGGGCAGCACGTGATCTATGTCTGCATCTTGGTGCAAAAATGTGCATCGAAGATACCTGGGGGTCTGATATCACAACTGCGGCATTGTCCCATCTTGGTGCGGCGACAGATCCGCGACGGGTTTTGAATGTGTGTGATTTGTCTGGATATGTTTCGCCTCGTTTGGCCCTAGACGGGCCTGTGCGGTCAAACGGACGTCTTGCACCACCCGACGGCATCGGTTTGGGGATCACGCCGGATCGTGATCGCCTTGGGACCCCTGATTTGATATTGGAGTAAATGATGACCCCCCTGAATAGCCAAGCTGATTGGATTGCGCGTGCCAGCACTGTTTTACCTGGCGGCGGCTTTGGAAATTTCGATCCTTCGATTGTGATCCGCGAGGGTTCTGGTGCGCGGGTCCGTGATGAAAATGGCCGCGAATATGTTGACTATCTGATCGGCTCTGGGCCCATGTTACTAGGACATGGCCATCCTGAAGTGATGGAGGCTGTACTTGAGCAGTTGCCAAAGGGCATGACTTTTTTCGCTAACAATGCAGCAGGTATTGAATTGGCAGAAGAAATTTGCCGTGCAGTACCCTGTGCGGATCAGATCCGGTATGTATCATCGGGGGGCGAGGCTGATATGTATGCGATGCGTTTGGCCCGCGCTTACACAGGACGTGATAAAATCATTAAGTTTGAGGGCGGGTATCACGGCATGAGCGCCGAAGCACAGATGTCGCTTGCACCTGCGCGAATGGTGAATTTTCCCCAAGCTGTTCCAGACAGCGCAGGCATTCCCGCATCAGTGGCGGCAGATATGTTGATCGCGCCGTTCAATGATCCTGACTATATCAAATTGCTTCTGGCTGAATACGCCGATCAGGTGGCGGCAATCATCGTTGAACCATTGCAACGTATCATTCCGCCTGACCCCGGTTTTTTACAGCTGTTGCGGGACGAAGCGACCAAATATGGCATCTTGTTGATATTTGATGAAGTGGTGACAGGGTTTCGTTTTGCCTATGGCGGTGCGCAAGAGCTTTATGGCGTGACCCCCGACATTGCCACATTGGGCAAAATTATCGGCGGGGGCTTTCCACTGGCCGCAATCGCGGGGCGCGCAGATGTCATGGCCCATTTTGACAAATCCATCGTGGGCGAAGAGGGGTGGTTGATGCAATTGGGGACGTTATCGGGCAACCCTGTTGCGGCAGTCGCGGGCATGAAAAGCCTTGAGATTTTGCGCCGCGATGGACAATATGACCGTTTGCGAGCCTTGGGCAAAAGCGTCCAAGATATGATCCGCGACGCATTAGATCCGGTCGGCGTTCCCTATCATATTGTGGGCGATCCGACCTTATTTGAAATTGTTTTTAGCACAACGCAACCACATGATTATCGTTCGGTGTGCGCGGCAAATCCGTCCTTGGCCAAAGTTTATAACGACACGCTGCGTGAAAATGGTGTGTTCAAGTCGCCCGGAAAAACGTATCCTTGTCTTGCGTTGAATGATGACGATCTGGACATCACGCGTCATGCTTTACTCGCGGCGGCGCAAGAAATTTCTAAGGTTTTGGAAACGACTTAATTCGCGCGCGCTCGGGCGTATCATGCGACCACTGTTTGACGAGACCGTTATGGGATGTTTCAATAGGGCAAAGTGTTTGAAAGTCTGCGTTTATGTCTACTGCGCCAGTTTATCACATCGCCCCAACCATGTTTTGGCAGGATCCATACCCGGATCTAAAAAAGATGCGGCGTCAAATGCCAATTTGTTTTGTTCCTGAATTAAGCGCAACATTAATCACCAAGCGCGACACCATCTTTGAACAGGAAAAAAAGATCGATATTTTTTCATCAAAACAACCAACCGGGCTTATGACACGGTTGATGGGGGAAAACATGATGCGCAAGGATGGCGATGCGCATATTTATGAAAGACGGGCGATTTTTCCAACCCTATCACCAAAAACGGTAAAAAATATATGGCTGTCTCAGTTTGAATGCGCTACCCGAACATGTCTGGATCAGATTGTTTCAACAGGGCGTGCAGATTTGGTCAAAGACATCGCGATGCGTATTTCAGGCGAGGCGTTGAAATCGATCACGGGCTTGACCAATATGACGTGGCAAGAAATGGATCGCGTTAGCCAAGGAATGATTGATGGATGTGCAAATTATGCGGGTGATCCGGATATCGAAGCCCGGTGTCACGATTGCACAGCTTCGATAGACGCGCATATTTCAGAAATGATGCCGATTTTATGCCGTGCGCCGGATCATTCATTGTTGTCTGTGCAAATGCAGGCCGGTTTGGCCGAAAATATGATCCGCGCAAATATAAAGCTGGCGATCAGTGGCGGCCAAAATGAACCACGCGATGCAATCGCAGGTGTGGTCTGGGCGCTATTGACACATCCCGACCAATTGGCCCTTATCAAAAGTGGCGGCGCGACATGGCGCGACGCGTTTGAAGAATATGCAAGATGGATGTCACCCATAGGCATGTCACCGCGCGAAATCGCAAAACACTATGTTTTAGAGGGTGTTGAATTTGTCCCAGGTGATCGTGTGTTTTTAATGTTCGGATCTGGAAATCGTGACGAAGATAGCTTTTCTAATCCTGACAAATTTGACCTGACCCAAGATTGTGGGCCATCCATTGCCTTTGGCGCTGGTCCTCATTTTTGTGCAGGCGCATGGGCTGCTCGGGCGCTGATTGCTGATGTTGCGTTACCTATGATTTTTGACAGGTTGGCCGGACTTACGATCATGGGCGATGTTCCCTTTGGTGGCTGGGCGTTTCGTGGGCCGCAGGCCATGCCTGTGTCATGGTTGGTTCCTTGATGGTCGTATGCCACCGTCTGCGCGGTGGGATGAAGCGTGCTTGATCGATGAACGCATTTCCTATGGTCAACGGACCAGACGGTATGATCTGTTCGGCCGCGTCACTGACGTTCACATATCGCCTATGCTCTCGTCGAAACGGCAGGGGGTATTTTCGTGTATTGCATTCCAAATATTGTGTCCTGCGCACATAAAATCTATGATAAATTAATAATATCAATAAGTTATAATGTGATATTGGTCTTAATTTTTTTGATCTGCTGCATTTGTGTCTTTGATAATGACCTGCACGATACAGTAAATCGGTAATGAATTAACATTCTATGTTGGATTAGGAAAAAAATTGGGATCTTTCAACTGTTGTTAAAAGAGAGGGAAAACAAGGCTAGTGTTGAAAGACCCCAAGGCACGTAGGAATTAGATACGATGATAACAGATAAACATTTCTTGTTGATTGTTCCTAGTTAATCTTATGTAAGGTTTTGTTAATCTTTGACATTGATCTCTGGCTCTAAGATCGGTTGTCGGATGGAATCCATCCTCGATACAGAGGATGTTCGGCTGTGATCGGCAAGGCCACGGGATGTCCGGTGCGTGCAGAATGATAAACGGCCGTGACAAATTCGATTGACCGCCGCGCATCTGTCAGATCCACACAACGTGTCTGTTTTCCCATCAAAGCGTTATAAATTTCGAACGAAAGACCGGCTTGGCCTTGGTGTTTTGCGCGCGTGTGTTCCACGATTTCATCCACCCGCGCTTGGTCTTGGGGCGCACGGGCCCAAAAGGACCAAGTGTCTTCGGCAGGGGTATAGGGTTGGGTGCCACTTTCGGCGGTGAGCCCATCAAAGCAAAAGCGCAGGCGCGTGGTATCGGTTGCAGCACCCAGGGTTACAGAGCTGGTCACAACCGCACCGTTTTCCATCGTAATCGCGAGTGCGGCGCAGTCTTCGACTTCAATCGGATTCACACGTGTATCGAGCGCCGCATAGACCGACTTTACAGGTCCCAAAACAAAACTAATCAGATCGTGCATGTGGATCGAATGTCCCAAAATTGCCCCACCTTGTTCGCCAGACCATGTGCCGCGCCAGTCCACAGCATAATAGGCTGCGTCGCGGTTCCAATGCGTTTCGATCGATGCAACATAGGGTTTTCCTGCGATCCCTGCATCCTGCAACGCAATCAGTTGGGAAAAACCAGTACCGAACCGATATTGAAATACCGGAAAAACCATTTTTCCCGTCGTTTTGGAAATTTCTATCAGGGCGTCCACCTCGGCCACGCTATTGCAAAGTGGTTTTTCACAGGTGACATGCTTTCCAGAGAGAAGAGCGCGTTTGGTGAAGTCAAAATGCAAAAAGGGCGGTAGGCAGATATCGATCAAATCGATCTCGGGATCGTCAAGGACGGCTTGAAAATCGGTTTCGCAACGGGTCGCGCTGTCGGGGAGTAAAAAAGCACTGATGCGACCTTGATTTACATCACAAATGGCGCGTACGTCAAAAAGATCGGGCAGGGCGCAATAGGCATCGTAATGTTTTTGTCCAATCCCTGCGCCAATGATCGCAACTGTTATTTTTTTCATTATGGTTTCCTTAGCGCACAAGGATTACGTGATCATTTTGGTCTTGGTGCTGCGGGTATTTTCGGCCAATGATTGCGCCTCAAGGGCAAGGCGCATTGTGGTAAATGTGTGGCTTTGCGAAACTGCCGTTTCGCTACGATCTTGGACATCGGCGACAAGGCGCGGAAAATAGGGTAGCCCAGCGTCACGCCCATCGATGCGTGAATTTTCCTCGTGATTGACCAGATAAATTGTATCTGTGACGTGGTCGCGGCCAATATCCGTGTATTTGCGGACCTCAATTGTGCCATCTGTGCCTTGAATAAATAAACGTCCATCGCCCCATGTGGGCAATCCATCAGGCGTAAACCAATCTACGCGGATATAGCCATGCGCATGATTAGACCGCAGTCCCATTTCTCCAAAATCTTGGAATTCAGGATATTCTGCCATGGTCGAGTTTTCAACATATGCATGAGAAATATGCGCGTCATTTGACCCTGTTAGGTACAAGAACTGATCAATTTGATGGCTGCCGATGTCACATAAAATCCCGCCGAAACGTTCGCGTTTGAAAAACCAATCTGGACGCGTACGCAGGTTTTGTTTGTGTGGTCCTAACCCAACGGTTTGAATTACGCGACCAATGGCGCCGCTTTGGACCAGCTCAATCACTTTGGTCATCGCGGGCACTTCGAAGCGTTCAGAGAAATTCACTGTCCAAATGCGGCCTGTTTCCTTTTGCACAGCACAAATTTCGGCGAGCTGTTCCAGAGTTGTGCATCCTGGTTTATCGACCATCACATCTTTACCTGCACGCATTGCCGCGATGGCAAGTTTTGCGCGATCTGCTGGCACAGCGGCGATTAAAACCATTTTGACGTCTGGGTCATCAAGAATGCCACGCGCATCGGTTGCTTTTTCCAATTGGGGAAAGGTGGTGCGAAATTTTTCTTCGGTGACCGCAGGGCCGTTTGTCCAATAGGCATTTGCAAAACATCCTTGTGACATCATGTTTCCAAGCATGCCAAAGATATGGCCGTGATCTATTCCGAGAATGCCAAGTTTGAAGGCCATCTTTTTCCTTTATGTACTTAGTGTAACGTGGCGCTTTTCACGGGCCGCACGTTCAAGCGCCGAAATCAATCGATGCACATGCAGCGCATCACGCCCTGTGATACGGGGGGGCCGTTTATGGTCAAGCGCCGCTGCAAAGTCTTCAATTATCGATTGATGCCAAGCAGAGGTAAACGCCATCGGATCTGCGCCGGCACCTGATGATTTTTCGCTGCCAAAGGTGGCGACGCGCCCATCCCTGTAGCTTAACGTTAACATGCCCGCGTCCAGATGGGCAGAGGCCTGTGTTCCGTGCAAGGTGATGGTTTCCCCTTTGCCAGGATAGCTGGCGGTGGTTGCAAACAAGGTACCGATGGCACCATTCTCAAACTGAAGCCCCGCTGTGACGATATCTTCGGCTTCCATATTGTGAAACTGGGTTGTGGCAGCCATTGCTGAGACATGCGTTACTGGACCACACAGCATCAACATAAGATCAAGCGTGTGAATGGCTTGGTTGATCAAAACGCCGCCACCATCGCGCGCATAGGTGCCACGCCCCTCGATGTCGTAATAGGATTGCGGCCGCCACCATGGCACCGAGACCTCAATCAATCCGAGCATGCCTAGATCATGCAGATGCATTGAGAGGGTGTTCACGATCGCGCGCATGCGATGTTGAAACACGATACCTAATGGGATATTTGCTGTTTCGCATTTCTCGACCAATTCGGTTGCAGCTTCCAAATTCCGTTCGATCGGCTTTTCCATCAATATGGGCATTTGCGCTGCCGCACAGGCGTCGATGAAAGTGCGGCGTGCATTTGGAGGCGTGGCCAGAATGACAAAATCGACACTTGGATCGTTTAGAATGGTTTCGATCATGGCCACATTTGCCCCAAGATCAGGGTGCTTTTTCGTGAAAGCAAGCGCAGTTTCGGCGCGTTGCGACAGGACATATTTCAACTGGACGCAACGGCTATTACGAATGGCTTGTGCGTAGGTATCACTGACCATTCCCAATCCGATAAGCGCGACCTGTTTCATTTTGCCACCCATTCATGGCAAACCTTCCAACAGGCAAGATGCGGACCCATTCGTGTTTGGCATGTTTGCCGCATAAAATACTGTCCTGTTTTATTGCATTTCCATGTAGTTGGATGTTACGAGCGTTGTTTTTTTCTGTCTATCATCAGAAATTTAAGAAAGCTGAAGTATAACTCAATCGACTTCATCATCTGAGAATAAAACCGCCTGTAGGCGCATTGCTGCATGAACCAAGATGTCTTTGCGTTCAATTGCGCTAGCAATTGACATGCGCTGTGTCGGGCCGTGGAACGCCAAAGAGGCGACATAGCGGCCAAGCGTATCGGTAACAGGCACAGCAATAGCAACCATACCATCCATGAATTCTTCGTCATCGATCGCATATCCATTTTCTTCGACCGCCTGCAATTCCGTCAAAAGGGTGTCAGGATTTGTGTGCGTTTTTGACGTCAATGGATTTAGCGAAAGCGAACGCACCAGATCTGTGCGCGCTTTCTGTGCAAGGCTTGCCAAGAAACATTTTCCGCTTGCCGTGCAATGAAATGGGACATGCGTGCCCACCGGCAACTGAATACGAAACGCCCAATCCGTTTCGATACGGTCGAGATAACTCATCCCGTCATCTTCTGGCACCACAAAATTTACTGTCTCGCGCACCTGTTCCGCGACATCCAAAAGGATCTGATGACGGCTGATATAGTGGCGCGAATTGTGCAACAGGCCAGCGCCAAGCGTGCGCAGGCGACGTGCGGCATAGAATCGTTTCGATTGTCCAACCCGGGTCAGAAACCCATTTTCCTCAAGGGTTGTGCATAATCGATGGACGGTTTGCTTTGGCAAGCCCAGATCTTTGTTTATTTCCGTGGCCGTCATTGGTCGGTCGCTTTTCCCAAGGATTTCAAGGATTAATAGCGTTCTAAGGTTGGTTGGAATTCTGTCTTCGTCCGACATATTTGGTCCTGTGGTCAGAAAATAATTGAAATTGGTTTCGACTATTGTAACATGCAATCAAAATAAAAACGAGACAAAAAGTCTCAATTTTTGAAAACGGGGAAAAATGGAATTCGATTACGTCATTGTTGGCGCTGGTTCCGCAGGGTGCGCTGTTGCTGCGCGGCTGTCCGAAAATGGTCGCTATAGCGTGGCTTTGCTTGAGGCTGGGCCCAAGGACACAAATCCATGGATCCACATTCCTGTTGGTTACTTTCGAACAATGGGTAATCCAAAGACCGATTGGATGTATAAAACCCAAGCTGACCCGGGCATTGCGGGCCGTGCTATACCATGGCCGCGTGGTCGTGTGCTTGGTGGGTCGAGCTCGATTAACGGTTTGTTATATGTGCGTGGACAACCGCAGGACTTTGACACTTGGGCACAAATGGGTTGTACAGGGTGGTCTTGGGACGATGTGTTACCCTATTTCAAGCGTGCCGAGACATGGAATGGGCAGGACGCATCTGGCCTTCGCGGTGATGCGGGTCCCTTGTCGGTTCAATCGTCGCGTCTGAGCCGCGATATTGTGGATCACTGGGTCCAAGCGGGCATTGCCGCAGGCTATCGCTATAACCAAGACTACAACGGTGAAGATCAAGAAGGCGTTGGATATTTCCAGATGACCATGAAAGGCGGGCGACGTTGTTCGTCTGCGGTTGCCTATCTTAAGCCGGCCAGAGGGCGCAAGAACTTGACCGTTCTAACCGATGCCCAAACCCAAAAGGTGATTGTTCGTGATGGCGTCGCGACAGGTGTGCAGGCTGTGATTGATGGAACACTTACAACGCTCACAGCGCGCAGGGAAGTTATTCTCAGTGCAGGTGCCATTGGGTCGCCTCAGATTTTGATGTTGTCAGGTATCGGTGATCAAAACGACTTGAAACCTCTTGGGATCGATATGGTTGCCCATGTCCCGGGTGTTGGCAAAAATTTACAGGACCATCTACAAGCCCGCCCCGTTTTTAAAACCAACCTCAGCACAATTAATGTCGAAACGGACAACCTGTTCAAACAGGCGATGATTGCAGTGCAATATGCCTTGACCGGACGCGGTCCTATGACCATGGCTGCCAGCCTTGGCACCGCTTTTTTGAAAACCGAAGCGCATTTGGAAACACCTGATATTCAATTCCATATTCAACCCTTTAGCGCGGATGCACCAGGGCAGGGCGCACATAAGTTTTCGGCGTTCACTGCATCGGTATTGCAGCTCCGCCCCGAAAGCGCAGGTCACCTAGCGCTTAAATCAGCCGACATAGCTGATGCGCCAGAGATACATCCAAACTATCTGGCAACCGAAACAGATTGCCGCACAATTATCAAAGGTGTCAAAATCGCGCGTCGTATCGCACAATTTGAGCCATTGAAATCGCACATCACCGAAGAACACGCCCCAGGCAAAGGCGTCGGTTTTGATGATGATGACGCAATTCTGGATTGGGTGCGCCGCAAGGCGGTAACCATCTATCATCCAACGGGCACGTGCAAAATGGGCAATGACGCCATGGCGGTTGTTGATCCGCGTTTGCGTGTGCGCGGGGTTTCAAATCTGCGCGTGGCGGATTGTTCTATCATGCCGATCATCACCAGCGGAAACACAAATGCACCCGCTATTATGATCGGTGAAAAGGTCAGTGATATGATTTTGCAAGACGCGTCCTAGACGCGTTTTCGCACAAACATCAGGGAAAAGCACCGATTCCTGATGAAAAATAAACCAAACTTGGTGCTTAATTAGGGAGGACATCTAATGTTCAATTTGAAGACAGTGGCAACAGGGGCAGCAGCCTTTGCAATGATGGCCACGACTGCGTTTGCAGAAACAGTTATTCGCGTTCAGTCAGTCATTCCAGCGCAAGCTGACGAAGTGACAATGCTCAAAGACTTTGCTGAGGATGTTGCTGCATTGACCAATGGGTCACTGAAAATCGAAGTTCTACCCGCGGGTGCCGTTGTTGGTGTCAGCGAAACGTTGGATGCTGTTGACAGCGGCCTGATCGAGGGTGGTTTTGCATGGACGCACTATTGGTCGGGTAAACATCCTGCCGCAATGCTCTTTGGATCGCCTGTTGCCGGTGCGGGTGTCGGTATCGACAACATCGCATTTGTTAGCTGGTTC
>Ga0181606_10005811_pt1 | contig 10150 bp, 15 predicted proteins | sample 041ome_10_FD_132994 | JGI IMG/M metagenome (GOLD analysis project Ga0181606, IMG submission 132994) | Coastal salt marsh microbial communities from the Groves Creek Marsh, Skidaway Island, Georgia - 041412US metaG (megahit assembly) | ecosystem: Environmental > Aquatic > Marine > Intertidal...
CCCGAAAAAGAGCATGAAAATGAGGGAAGATTTCATGACGAAGATATGTCGTTAAAGTTGGACAAAAAAATAATGTCCATCTTAGATAGTAATAACATACCCTTTATCAAAATTAAAGTTAACGAAAATACTATTAATTCTATTTTGGAGTTGGTTTTATAATTGTATTTTTAACCTTGTGCTTCAGTCCAAGATATTCTCGCTTGAATTGAACCTGCCGCAGTCCCCTCATTCTTAGCGAAAATAGTCAAAGTATCTGGACCATCAGGGAATGAGTTTGGACCACCTAATACACTATTACTTAAGTTTCGTATTTCAGAAATATCAAAAGTAGATGATGTCGCTCTTGTTCCACCCTCATCGGTAAGGAATATTGCAATTACATCACCACCTATTACTTCTGTAGAAGTTGTGTGGTCAATATATTGTGATATACTACCGTTACCTGCAGGGTCCCAATTACTATCTGTTTCAAAAAGACTTGATTCACCGTTTATTCTGGCAATTAATTTAAATTGACCTGTCGTGACAACACCAATTGTTTTCAATGTTAACAATGAACGATTAACCAAATTTCTAACTCCGTAGAATCCAGGGATACCATAATCTACACTAGGCGCTAATCTAATGGTCAATAAAGGTTCTTCATTTCCTGCCGTTATTGTCTTACTCGCAGCATTAGATGCGGTAAATAAGTATGATTTATCTACATCAAATTTACCATCCATAATCACGGAAACCCCCCAGTGACTCAGCGTTGGTGAGAAGTTTTGGTTGCTTGAAAGCCAAGTATCGTTTACAGTTGCAGTTGCATTACCTCCAGACAAGAAACCAACATTTCTGTTTACAAGGTTAAGAGTGGTGTTACTTCCTGACTCACTACCTTTAGTATATTCAATATATTCATTATTGATATTAAGTGTACCCGCACTCGGTAAGAAATAAGCGTCTTCGGTTAAAACATCAACAGTGGTTGAACCTGTAGTCAATGCTGACTGTAAATAACCACTCTTAGATACTGTATTAATTTCAAATCTTGCAGGTAAGTTACCTGTTCTTAGATATGCTTCTGTATTTAAGTTATTATTAACGAATTCATGGAAGTAAAATATTTCTCCTTGAGTTCCTCTCATACCGAACCTAATTTTACCCGCACCATACCAAGAGTAATCTAAGAATACCATTTGCATTTTTGATGCATCAAACACATAACCAGAAGGACCTGTACCGTCTAATGTGTCTAAATTAAAGTCAGTCCTTTTTATTCTTTGTTCTACTGTTTTAACCAGTTTTATATCTTGTACACTGTTACCCTTATAGTCAGGTGCAATTGTGATTTGAGTATCACTATCAATAGAAGTTATATAATACGCTTGTCCTTTTATTACAACAAAATTACCCTCATATAACTGTGTTCTAAATTTAGTTCCGTTACCTAATACTATTGAAGAGTCCGTTGTTGCACTAATGAAACCAGATATTTGAGTGGTACTGTTTCTTTTTACACAATATAAATCGTCTCCATCATGTTCAAAAAACAATCCGTTTTGTTGGTCAAAAAGTCCCGACCTAACAACAGCATCATTCCATCCATTTACTATTATTCTAATTAAACCTCCTGGATTTGTATCGGTAGGTAAACTACCCGCAGTTACGGGTATTTGTAAAGAAAATTCTTTAGGACTTAAAACACCATTTATTGCCGCGTTTGTAACATTGTACGGATTTGTCCCTGACTCTACGGTGAAACCTTCTATTGTGATATCAACAGACTCTCTGTAATCTCCTGGATTTTTAAATCCATGTACTTGGTCTGTTTCAATAAACATGTCATAAAATGGATATGTAGTTGCATCATAGTTACTCGTATCTATAGAGTATTGAAACACATCATAAGTAGGTTTAAATAGAATACCTGTACTAAACTGAATTCCTTTACCTGACTGATATCTAAAATAACCTCTAGTTTGTCTTATAATTTGACAATTAGGTGAGTATCCTTCAGGGCTAATTTGTACACCTCCATCATAATATCTATGTATTGCACTACCGTTATTTCTAACATAAACCTTTGTTGTGGTATCAGAAACTGTTGTTGTACTTGTATAGTCACTAGTTGCAGCACCTAAGAATTCAACTTCCGTATCACTTAGTACTTTATTTATTTCAAAAGAACCTATCCAATCAGTATCGGTAGATGTTGCATCTACTACATATATTGTTGAACCTATAAATAAAGAGTGATTGGTTGAAAAAGTAATCCTTACGTTTCTACCTCCATTTATTCTTTGTACTGAAGTTAATGGTAATTCAGAAGAAAAATAGAATCCTCCTGTATATATTACAGTAAAATCGGTTTTTTGGTTGCCGACATATGTGGTAGGTGAGTTTGGTATAATACCAAATGAAGTAGTACCTGAAGTACTTATTATTAAGAAAGAAGTATCTAAGTATGTTGGGTCTTTAGTCTCTTTAAAAATGATTGGTTGACCAACAAAGAATGGTGTAGTCGGCTCTTCACTTACTGTTACTTGTAAACCTTCTCTAGATATAATATCAAGATTTAATGAAAATGCATCTCGTGTAAAATATGGTGATGTAGTATTAACTGTCGGTGACCAAGATAAAATTCTTTCTGGTACACTAGGGTCGTCTAACGCAACTATATCCGCAGCAGAACCAAATTTTTCATAATGAAGTTCAATCTTATTCTGACCTTCAAAAAATTTAACGTATACAATTTTATCTATCTGCGTTTGTGAACTAGCACCGTCAGGCGCATATTCTGCTTTCCATATAAAAACTCTGTTCGGTGATGTTCCAGTAGTTAATTTAGAATATCTTGCCACTTCCATATCATCACCAAACATTTTCAATACAGGGCCGTAGTTACTTGCAGGGTATGAGGAGTTTGCAATATTTGCAATATCACTATTAGCAGTTGCTCTGGTACCAAAGAAAAGGACACCGTTATTATTACCTCTTACTGTATTAAATGTATAACTGTTAACAGTAACATCAAAACCTATTGAACCATCTCTAGATGCTGAAGTACTATTGTTACTAGGATTTGTAAAGTTTTGTACAACTGTAAATGTCTCACTTTCTAATGAAGTGTCGTAAGTTATTGATGTGGTATTTGCAGGTGTAGTCAAGGTAGACGGTAATATTGATACAATTTGTTCTGCAGTAAATGCAGGTTCATTGGCCTTTTGGTATATACCAGGTATGTTGGCTTGTAATTGAACCGTTTCCCACTTTGTAGGCTGTAAAGAATACTCAAAGTCAGTATCAATCAAAGATTGTGGATTACTTACTCTCATCTTATCCACAGGGTCACTATAAGGACCGTGAGGGACTATACTCATACCTTCTTTATCTACAAAAATTTGTAAAGTATCGGTGTCTGACATAGATGTCGTATCATAATCTAACGTAAGAGTAGTAAGATTTGTGGATGCGTCATATGTTGCGGTAGCTCCTTGACCTGGTTGTGCAAAATTATAAATAATTTCATTGTCTGTTGTATTGGTTATTAATAACCATTCCTTCATATTGTAATTCCCCCTCACTTTAATGGTCTTTAGACTGGCATCAAAAGTGTAATTTTCTAATAGTGATTTTGCCATTATAATATAATTTTTTAACTCAACGCAATTATCATCGCCATATTAGAATTATCTACAGTGTCTCCATAGACGACCCAATTATCCGATGATACTCTTTTTAATGTTATTACTGAACCTTGTTTACTTGTTGTAAGGCTACCTGATGAGGTTACAGTCACTGAGACTGTTTCCCCGACTATTGTTATTTGACCGTTACCTGTCTGTTCAATAGAAATTGTTGTATTATCTGCATAAACAACATTTCCTTGCTCACGAATTGTGAAAGTGGAGTTTGAAGACCCTGAGTACCTAATAAAAGACCCGTCATCCGCAGCCGCAATTTCATAAGATTGTGACTCAACTGTTTTTACTGTTTCTGGTATTGGAGGTACCTCAATACCCGATATTTTAAATCCCATATTATATTCTACTTATGTTTTATAAATAGTACATATTTATTTTTTTATTTAAGAAAATATACTTATATTTGTATCACAATCGCGCTTGTAGCTCAGTTGGTTAGAGCACCCGACTCATAATCGGTAGGTCATAGGTTCAAGTCCTATCTGGCGCACAAACACTTTTACGATGAATATTTTTGTTTTGGATTGGGACGTTAAGAAATGTGCGATGTATCATAACGACAAACATGTGGTTAAGATGATACTTGAGACAGCACAACTGTTGTGTGGAGTACACCATATGACAGAAAGTCCATCAGAAAATGTCCCATACAAATTGTCTCACAAAAACCACCCATGTTCCATTTGGGCTCGTGAAAGTATGGATAATTATTTGTGGCTTTGTGAATTGGGAATGGAACTGTGTGCCGAATACACATTCCGTTACGGTAAAAGACACAAGTCTCAACAGGTGATTGAGTGGTGTATTGACAATCGTCCAAACATACCCGAAGAAGGTTTTACGGTACCGGCGAAAGCAATGCCAGACCAATATAAAGTAGAAGATGTGGTACAGTCATATCGCAATTATTACTTGGGTGAAAAAAAATCTTTCTGTAATTGGAAAAATCGTAATATCCCCTCTTGGTTTTTAACAGAATAACACTTATACTTAAATAAAAACTGATGAATATTGTAGGAAAATTGATATTGGTGGTTTTTGTGACCTTTATCCTAAACGAAATTGTAAAATTAATAATTAATAGAAAACGATGAATAAAATTAAAAAGTATTTTGAATTCTCAGGTACAATTAACGGTACCAATTATGTATTGAGAAACTTGTTGGCAACTCTAATCGCCTTTATTGGAGGTTTTACTATGGGTTTTGGTTTGGGCGCTGAGTTACAAATTTTAACACTAATCGGTATTGTTATATTGGTACCTGCCATGTGGTTTAACGCTTGTACCATCTACAAACGTTCTTTAGCACTTTTTCCTGAATATGCGGTATGGATTACTATCTCTATGTTCTTGTTACAAATCTTGGATTCTGTTAATACTCTTTTTGGTCTCATAGCATTAATCACAGGATTGGTATTGGTCTTTAAAAATTCAGACATTGAAGAACATAACGGATAATGAGAAAACTTATAGTAACCCCTCTCGTTCTTGAGGACCAAATAGAACTCTTACCCCAACTTAGAATTATCAGAAACCATGAGAAATATGGATGTGACTCTGTGGAAGTCGCATGGATAAAGTGGGGGGTGGCATTTGATTGGAATCACTAAAAAAATAATAGACATGTTTAGTTTTGATGTAAAAACAGTAAAGTTTGAAAACCCAAGTGAGACTTGGTTTCAAGTAATGGTAGTAAAATATATTATTGGTATACCATATAGTAAGTCGTATCATTCAACAGGTTACGGGGAACATGAAAAACCTATTAAGTATGACACTTATGAAAAAGCAAAAAATGATAATACTAAGATTTACAAAAAGTTGAAGGTGATGTATCATACCAAAACAATTAAGACAATTCTTGATTGAATTGTTGGAGAGATGGCAGAGCGGTCGAATGCGACGGTCTTGAAAACCGTTTTACCGAAAGGTAACGGGGGTTCGAATCCCTCTCTCTCCGCAGAAAAAGGGTAGATTTTCTACCCTTTTTTATTGTCTGAATAAGTTTTATATATTATTATTAAATAAAAAATGACCTACGAAGAAATATTAAAGTTTGGTGAGATACAATACCTAAAAGGTAGATTGGACGAACTATATAAAGGTTATGTACCAAGAGGTATGTCGACCGATAATAGAATTGTGGATAGTAGAATTAGTAAATATGAAGATAAGTTAAAGAATACAGATGAGATATCATTCTACCTATACATGACAGAAAAGAAAAATATATTCTTTTCAAAAGAAAGAAGTAAAAAAGAAATAAAAGACCTATTAACTGAAGTTATTGACCATATAGACGATAACGAATTATTTAACAAAATTAAAAACCAAATAGAAAAATATTAAAAATGGATTACGGACAAGATTTTAAAAAATACGCAATGAGTGACCATAACATTTCATCACTCAATATGGACTACTATGAGAAACAAATTAAAGGGTCATTAACACCTTATATCCTTGAAGAAAGGGAAATGCGTGTCACACAGATGGATATCTTCTCTCGTTTAATGAGAGAGCGTTTGTTGTGGGTTGCGGGTCCTGTAGATGACCGTATGTCTACTGTTGTACAAGCACAACTTATGTACTTGGATAGTGTAGATAGTTTGGATATCACGATGCATATTGATTCACCAGGTGGTTCTGTTAAATCAGGTCTATCTATGGTAGATGTTATGCAATATATTAAATCGGATATTAAGACCGTTAACACAGGTATGGCTGCTTCTATGGGTTCAGTTCTACTTGGTGCAGGAACAAAAGGTAAACGCTCATCACTAAGGTTTTCTAAGACAATGTTACACCAGTCAAGTGGAGGTGCTTACGGAAACATCCAAGACGCTCGTATTAATTTTAAAGAGTGGGAAAAAACAAATAAAATTCTTTTTGAACTTCTCGGTGAGTTTTGCGGTAAGGACCCAGAACAAGTGACAAAAGATTCTGAACGCGATTTTTGGTTAAGTGCAGAAGAAGCTTTGGATTATGGGATAGTTGACGAAATTATTAAATCTAAAAAATGAGTGAGAAATCATTAGTATCACATAAGCGCCATGTTATGAAAACTATAACATGGCGCTTAGTTGGTACTATAGATACAATTTTAATCGGTTGGATAATTTCTGGTAACCCATTAATAGGTTTAAAAATAGGTTCTGTAGAAATTATAACTAAGATGATATTATATTATCTACATGAAAGAGTTTGGTATAGAACAAATTTTGGAGTAAGAAAAAAGGATAAAACTTAAACTTATATAATATTTATGTTATATAAGTTAAAAAAAGATGGATTGGATTAATATAGTAGAAGTATTTGTTACCTCAGTTAGCTCAATAGTGGTTGCTTTGGTAGGTGCGGGGTTCTTCAAAAGATATAATGACAAAAAAGACAAGATTAAGTCTAAAAATGTTCTAATGGAACAAATTAAAAAAGATGAGATAGTTCATTTGGCGATTAGAGATGTTAGAAGAAGATATAATGCCGACAGAATTTATATTTGGCAATTCCATAATGGTGGAACGTTCTACACAACTTCACCAATGCAGAAACTTTCAATTACATATGAAAGATGTTCACAGGGTTTAGAAAGAAAATCAGAAAAAAATCAAAATCATTTAATAACTAATTTTACTTCTTATATTAAGGATACTATGGATTTTAAAATGTTTTTTACTGACATATCAAAAATTGAGGATATTGGTATGAGGTCATTAACTCAGTCTGAAGGTACTAAATCTCATTGTGCAGTACCAATATACGATAAAGAGTCACATTTAGTAGCGTTACTATGTTTGGATTGGGTTTGGAGTGATATACCATCGGAGTATTTAAAAAAAGATGGTAGTTTTACACATGACTTTATTGACGAATTTAGTAAGGACGCAGATACACTTGACAGATACCTATGAGTTTAAAAATAAAATATAAGAAAAACAAAAGTTTGATTAACTGTATTATACTACTGTCAATATTTTCAGTAGTAAATACTGTTCAAGGTTACATTTATGGAAAATTTGGTTTGACCACTAACGTTTATATATTAGAATTGTTGTCTTTTTTAATTGCAGTTTTCTTATTAAATAAGATGATTTGTATACACGAAGATGGTAAGTGTACTACGATAAAAAAATGATTACTTTAAAGCGGTAATTTGATTCTGACCTCTAGACGGGTTTCTAGTGACTTTGTAGTTTTTAAAATTAGTCCGAACCGCTTCTAACTTATCTCTAACAGAACTATCCCCTCCCCATTCATAATCAAACTCTTCAGTATCGTTAATAACATCTATAACTAAAATTTCATTACTATATTTTTCAATAAACTGACCAAACTCTTTTATCTCATCATCATTAGGGTCATGTAGACTATCTAACTCTTCCATAAGTTTAGGGTTTTGTGTTATTATTGTAGACATCTCAACATCTACAACTTCAACTGAACTTTCTACTTCACCTTCACCTCCACATTCTTCACATCTTACTTCAACATTACCATAACATTCATCACAATGAACATCTCCACTACCACCACAATCTCCACAGTGTGTTTCACCATCACCTCCACAATAGTGACATTCTTCACCGTCTACTTCTCCTTCACCGCCACATTCATCACAATTAAGACTTCCTGAACCGTCACAATCACTACAATCCATTTTACCTGTACCGTCACATTCAAGACATTCAATTTCTCCGCCACCACCACACACATCACATTCTTCCATTTTATAATATTCATCACCTTGTATTGACTTAACATCAATCATGAAGATATCTTTTGTTCTATTCATGGCAACTTCGTCATCATCACCACTTAGAAGATTATAAGCAACAAATAATACTCTAACCAATTCACTACCCTCCAAACTACTTAAAATACTTACAATCGCGGGAAAATTAAGTGCAACTGCCGATACATACGACACTGATGGTTTTCTATCCAAATAACCTCTATCTGACATCTCTCTCGTTACCAGAGTTTCAATAGATTTTGCTAATATCAATATTTTTTTATCCATAATCTAATAATACTATAAATAGTAAGTATTTATGTAATATACTACACTATAATGAGTAATATTAGGAAAAATATAAAACAGGTATTAAAAGAATACACTGAAGAAGAATTGTATGATTACAAACCAAACTTTTCCGCAGAAGACTTATTAAAGTATATCGAGTCTGAGTGGGATTCTGAAATGTTAGAGTTAATTGACTCTAAGATACAAGAGAGGTTAGACTTCCTTTATAGGGTCGCCACTATGAGTACTAAAAAAGAAATAAAAGGATTTAAGAAATATGATGAATAATTTATTAGGTATTTTATTAAGTGAGATAAAAAGTCAAATAGTTTTTGAGCAATTTAAATTTCCGATAGGTAACGATAATTACAATATTGGTTATGACAGTGCAACATTAGGTAAAGGTAAAGAGAAGATATTGGATAAAGATATGGCAATTCACAATTCAGACTATGGGGGTGGTGACGCTTCTCATAGAGCGAGAGGTGGACATAAAGGGATTGACATATTCGCACCGAAAGGAACTCCTTTAGTTGCATGTACCTCAGGAAAAATAGTTAAACTTAGAAAAAATACTAAGGTAGGGGGGAATACAATCACAATTAGAGATAATAACGGACTGAATTATTATTACGCACACATGGATGTGATATCACCAACATTAAAAAGAGGAGATTTAATCTCTTCAGGTGAAGTAATCGGTACAGTTGGTGATAGTGGTAATGCGAAGGGTACACACCCTCACCTACATTTCTCAATATACGATAAAAGAGGATATAATAGGGGTAATATTGACCCTTGGCCATTTTTAAAACATACTATGGGTGCCACAACATCATTATCTAAATTAGACGTAATCGAACCTGGTGTTTTATCAAGTCCGGATGTTGAGGGTATATTAAAGAATGTAGATATTAGTGAATTACCTAAAGGTGTTAAAATATCAGATATTCTATCTAATCAAGATAATACAGATTTAATAACTAGAGGTTCAAAAGGGGAGGGTGTTGAGGAATTCCAAAGGATACTTGTAAACTTAGGTTATGACTTAGGAACTTTTGGACCAAATAAAGACGGTATTGACGGTAAATTTGGACCAAAGACTCAAGAAGCTGTAATGTCTTTCCAAAAAGACCACGGACTAACTCAAGATGGTATCATAGGTATTAATACCGCAACTGCACTATCATCCTATAGATAATTTATTTACCCTCAAGAAAGTTTTCTAATTCTTTTTTTGATGGGTAATTAATATTTTTATCACAATCACAACATACAACTCGTAGAGTGTTGTTATTATCGAACTTTACTGTGGTATTTTTATGAAGACAAAGAGATTGTAAATCATCTCTTATTTTTTCAAGTTTTTTGATTTCTTCATTAATTAATTTAGCCTTACCTGCCTTTTCCATAGTTATAATTTTTTACAAAAAA
>Ga0181606_10005818_pt1 | contig 10146 bp, 8 predicted proteins | sample 041ome_10_FD_132994 | JGI IMG/M metagenome (GOLD analysis project Ga0181606, IMG submission 132994) | Coastal salt marsh microbial communities from the Groves Creek Marsh, Skidaway Island, Georgia - 041412US metaG (megahit assembly) | ecosystem: Environmental > Aquatic > Marine > Intertidal zone...
GCCTGGTGGTCATGGCCAAGGGCATGAAGGGCACCATGTAGGGCCATGTGAAGAAAGTGACTGCTAACATCTTTGCCTTGCTGCTGGGCCTCCTCGATGAGCACAGGCAGGCAGAGGACAAGATCGGCCGATGCCGTTGGAAGCGGCTCGTAGCCAAAGGTAAGCACATTGGTTGGTGAGTCTTTACCTCTAAATTGGCGATTAAGCGTTCGAGACTCTTCCGCGCCAACCATGCGCAGGGTGAGTTCTAGGGAGTGGGTAACCGCCCTCACTTGCCTTTTTTCTGAACCGCTCGTGGTCAGGCTAAGACTGTCGGGGGCTTGGGAAAGCGCTGCCTGAAGCAGACGCTCCAGTCGTCCACGATGCACTGGCCAGCGGGCGGGCCCCAAGGTGGCCCGATCCCATTGAAGGCTGAATCGAACCAGGGGCCTAGGCCGCGTTGGCAGGGCGAGCCTCGTCTTCGGGTGTCAGCACCATGGCCCCGCGCAGGCTATGCGAGAGGGCTGCGGTGATGGTCATGGGAAGAACCTGCCCGATTAGGCGCGATGCGGCCTGACCAGGGGCCGGGAAGTTCACCACCCGATTGTTCTCGGTGCGGCCCATGAGTTCGGCCGGGTTCTTCTTCGAGCGGCCTTCAATAAGCACATCAAATGTCTTCCCAACCATGGCCTGGCTGATGGCTTGAGCATTGGCATCAATGGCCGCCTGAAGCCTTTGCAGGCGAGCAAGCTTCAGGCCTGCCGGGGTCTCGTCCTGAAGGTCGGCGGCCGGCGTGCCCGGCCTGGGGCTGTAAATAAAAGAGAAGGAGTGGTCGAAACCCACAGCCTCAATGAGCTTCATGCTGTCTTCGAACTCCAACTCGCTCTCGCCGGGAAAGCCCACGATGAAATCGGTGGACAGACAAATGTCGGGCCGTATGGCCTTAAGCCGCCGTGCAATGCTCTTGTATTCCAACGCGGTGTAGCCTCGCTTCATGGCCGCAAGCACACGGTCGTTGCCCGACTGCACAGGCAAATGAATATGGTTCACAAGTTTGGGAAGCCGCCCGTAGGCATCAATAAGCTTTTGAGTGAACTCTTTGGGGTGCGAGGTGGTGTAGCGAATGCGGGCGATGCCTGGAATGTCACTTACCATTTCCAGCAGGTCTGTGAAGTCAAGGCCATGCTCGGGATCTAAAAAGGCATTCACGTTTTGGCCCAGCAGGGTCACCTCGCGCACGCCCTGGCTCGCAAGCTCGGCCACCTCGGTTAAAACGTCTTCAGCCTTGCGAGAAACCTCTTGCCCGCGGGTGTAGGGCACCACGCAAAAGCTGCAGAACTTGCTGCAGCCTTCCATAATCGAAACAAAGGCGCTGGGCCCCTCCACGCGGGCCGGTGGCAGATGATCAAACTTTTCAATTTCCGGAAACGAGATATCGACCTGCGACTTGCCGCTTAATTTTCGAGCCTCAATAAGCGCCGGAAGGCGATGCAGCGTCTGTGGCCCAAACACCAGGTCCACATAAGGCGCGCGCTTCACAATGGCCTCACCCTCTTGGCTTGCCACACAGCCGCCTACCCCAATAATGAGTCCGGGCTTTAATTTCTTAAGGTCGCGGGCGCGGCCCAGATCTGAGAAGACCTTCTCTTGGGCCTTCTCGCGTACCGAGCAGGTGTTGAAAAGAATCACATCCGCCTGTTCGGGCGACTGGGTAGGCTCAAGCCCATGCGACTCACGCAAGACGTCGGCCATCTTGCCCGAGTCGTAGTCATTCATTTGGCAGCCGAAGCTGCGAATGTAAAGTTTGGAAGTCACTGCGTTGTCGTTTGGCCGTGTTAAAAAGTGGGTCTTGCTTGCAAGGAAAGATGACATTTTGCAGCATTCTTCTTCCCAGGGGTTACTGAAGCCAGGTGTGCGCCGCCGAGAATTCTGGGCTTGGGCAAGCCTTGACTTTGCCAATTCCGGCTACACCACCGTTGTGCTGACGGCCGTTTTCAATGCTTATTTTGTTGCGGTTGTTATGCAGGGCGCTGCGCATGCCACGCTGGTCTGGACCGTGGTTCTCTCAGTCAGTTATTTGCTGGTTATGGTCTCGGCCCCTTGGCTTGGGGCCTGGGCCGACCAGTACCAGGCCAAGCGAAAGCTCTTGTGGCTGGTAAGCCTTGCCTGCATTCTGGCCACCGCTTTACTGGCCAGTGTTGGCGAGGGCCAGTGGCTCTGGGCAGCCGCCCTTCTGGTGATCTCGAACCTGGCCTATGCCAGTCATCAAGACCTGGCCGCGGGCTACTTGTCGGAACTTGCGCCTGAAGAAAAGCTCGGCCGTCTCTCGGGCTATGGCTGGGCCTGGGGCTACCTGGGTGGGCTACTCAGTCTGGTCATGGCCCTAGCCTGGGTGGAGTTTCTGGGGCTTGAGCTCTCGCCCTTCATTGCTCACCTGCTCGGCCTCGTCAACCCAGTGACCGATCAGGGGCTTGCCACCGACTGGGCTGTGGGCGGTGCCATGGTGCTCACCGCTCTCTTGTTCGCCCTGGTTGGCCTTCCTGCCCTTTTTGTTTTGAAAGACCACCAGCCGGCTCAGTCCCAGGCCGAGTGGCGCGGGGCCTGGCGCAGGCTCCTCCAGGGCTGGAGTGGCCTGGCCACGGGTCAGCCTTTGCGCCAGCTTCTTGTCTGTATTGCGGTGTATCAGTCGGGCGTGGCCACGGTCATTACCCTGGCGGCCATTTATGCCCAGCAGGTCATGGGCTTTTCAATGGCCCAGACCATTGCCCTGGTGCTTGTGGTTAACGTCACAGCAAGCCTCGGAGCCTTCTTGTTTGGTCTTCTTCAAGACCGACTGGGCCATAAGCGCAGCCTTGCCCTGAGCCTTGTGCTTTGGATTCTGATGGTTCTGGTGGCCGCCTTCTCCACCACCGAGCCGGGCTTTTGGCTTGCGGCGAATCTGGCAGGGCTTGCCATGGGCGCCTCGCAAAGCGGTGCGCGGGCTGCCGTGGCTGCTCTCTCAGAGCCCGACCGTCAGGCAGAATCCTTTGGCTACTGGGGGGTGGCGGTCAACCTGGCCTCGGTCTGTGGGCCGCTTTGCTATGGGCTTACAAGCTGGCTGTCAGGTAACAACCACCGCCTGGCCATTGCCTTAACGGGCCTCTTTTTTGTGGCGGGCCTTATTCTTTTATTACGAATACCCTTTTCGCAAAGGGCTCCCGAGCGGCCCCTTGTTTAGGTTCTGGCCTGGCCGCTGGGTTCTGCCCATGGTCTAGCGGCTGAGCAGAAACTCCTTCATGGTGGGCCAATGCTCGGGAAAGTCGGACAGGCTGTGGTCCGAGCCTGCAACAACATGGTGAAGGGCCCCTGGGTAGCGCGCCACCATCTCGTTCCAGTCAAGCAGCTCGTCACCCTTGGCCGCAACGAGCATGTAGCGCTCGGGCTGGGTCAGTGGCACCTCCATCGATCGTAGATCGTCAATGTAGTCGGCCTGAAACTGCAGAATTTCCTCGGAATGCCAGGCTTTAAGTGGACCCACCTGGTCGGCCAGGTCGCGGGCAGGTGCGCAGGCCGGGTTAATGAGTGCCGCCTTAAAGGCCTCGCGCTTGGGGTGACGCTCCATGAGCCAGCTGGCATAAAAGCCACCCAAGGAACTTCCGATGAGGCGAATATGAAACCCCTCAGACAGTGCATGCTCAACCGTTTGAGACACGTGGTCGATGGCAGCCAGCGGCGCAATATCAAGGGAAGGGCATTCGTAGCGCACCCCTTCTTCTGCAAGCCACTGGCCAAGTAATACGGCCTTAGATGACTCGGGAGAGCTGCGAAAGCCATGCAGGTAAATGACACAAAAATCGCTGGGCTGGGACATGGTGTGGTCCTCCTTTTCTTTGGGGTGGAGCAAACACGCGCTGCAACTGAGCGGGGATTACCCCAATGCGTCAGTACGGCATACAAGGCACACTCGAACCTGTTCTGCAACAGCTTTTAAAAAGTGAGAGGTTGCGATTCAGCTTGAACCGTTTGCTCGAGACGTCGAAAGCGTTTTGATGTCTTGAAGCTGTTTTTTCATTCTGTAGAGGAGATCAAGGCATGTCAACTGTTGTAAAAAAGGTTTTAACGTCGCTTCTCTCACTGGGTCTTTTGGCGGGTGTATCCCTGTCGGCCAGTGCCATGGAGATCAAAATTTCTCACCAATGGAAGGCCAATGTTGACGGCCGCGACCGTGCAGCCCGACTTTTTGTCAAAGAGGTTGAAAAGGCAGATCCCAGTATCAAGTTCCGAATTTATCCAGCCCGCTCCCTCGGGATCAAACCTGTCGCTCAGCTTGATGCTCTTCAGAACGGCACGCTTGAAATGGCCATCTTTCCCATGTCGTATGCGGTCGGTAAAGCTAAAGAATTTTCTGGAGTTATTCTTCCTGGTGCCATTCCAAGCCTTGACGTTGCCATGAAGCTTAAGCGCTCGGCTTACCAGAAAGAACTTCAAAAGCTTGCGCATGCCAATGGCATTCATATTGTGACCTGGTGGTGGACCCCGGGAGCATTTGCCACGAAAGAGGCACCGGTTGGTGGCCCTGAAACCGTGAAAGGCCAAAAGCTCCGCGCGGCCGACCCCACGTTTGAGTCGATGCTCAAGGCAGCGGGGGCATCCACTGCGGCCATGGCCTCCACCGAAATCTATCCCGCGCTTCAGTCTGGAGTGTTAACGGGCGCGCTCACTTCGGCGGAGACGTTCGTGTCCATGCGTTTGTACGAGCAGGCGAAGCATGCCACCGTGGGTGGGGCTAACTCTTTATGGATGTTGTTACAGCCGCTGGTCATGTCCAAGCAGCATTGGGACAAACTCTCGCCCAAGCAGCAGAAGACCTTTGAAGAGGCTGCCGACAAGGCGGATGCCTTTTTCCTGACGGTTCAGCGTGAGGCAACAAACAAAATGGCAGATGCCTGGCGTAAGGCAGGAGGTACGCCTCGTGAGATGACTGACCAGGAGTACAAAGACTGGATGGCTCTTGCGAAAAAGACCGCCTACCCTGAGTACGCTGCTATCTCCCCTACTGCGAAGCGAATTCTTAATGCCCTTGAGAAGTCCAAAGCGGCCAAGTAAGTCTTAAACTCAAAACCCCGGTCACTTTTTCTGTTACCGGGGTTTTTTTGTGTGTTTTTTTAAAAGGAATTGCTCGTTGAAGGCATTTCGAGAGTTCGTTGCACGGTTGTCTGACGCTTGCGCAGTGATCGCAGGCGTCTTACTTGCCTTGGCTATTGCCGTCATTGTTTACATGATCGTTCGCCGATTCATCGGCTTTTCGACAGACTGGGAGCTCGAGTTTGCTGTCTTCATGATGGTGTCCTCCCTCTTCCTTGGCTCACCTTATTGCCTGAAGACCGAGGGCCATGTCGCTGTTGGTCTTTTAGAAACGGCTTTGTCGCCGCACAATGCGGCATGGCTTAGGTTCGCGACCCAAGTCCTGGGGCTGGCCGTTGTTTTGTTTCTTGCTTACTTGGGGTACGAAAAAACTCTTGAGTCGTTTTTGCAGGGCGAGGTCACTGAGAGTTCTTGGGCTCCGCCGAAATGGCCCTTGTTTGCGACCATGCCCATTGGCCTGGGGCTAACCGCCCTGCAGTACATAGCACTCATCGAATTGCCTTTTTCTTCCAGAAGGGAGCAACCCAATGTCTGAACTGCAAATTGGATTGCTTATCTTAATCGCCACGATTGCTGTGCTTTTTTCGGGGCTGCCGATTGCCTGGGGCCTAACACTGGTGTCGGTTGTCTTCCTCGTTATTTTCGAGGGACCAAACTTTCTCAACAATATTGCTGTCGTCATGCTTGACGAACTCGCCTCCTTTGCTCTTCTTACGATCCCCCTTTTTATTCTGCTTGGTGCTGCAGTTGGGGGCACGAATGCAGGCCGCGATCTCTACGAGTCGCTGCATCGGTGGCTTGTTCGGATTCCCGGCGGTCTGGTCATCGCCAATATTCTTGCCTGCGGAATTTTTAGTGCTATTAGTGGTTCAAGCCCCGCAACAGCAGCAGCCGTTGGCAAGGCTGGGGTTCCCGAAATGTTACGCAGGAATATTTCTGCAAGGCTGGCTACAGGTTCGGTCTGTGCGGGCGGAACCCTGGGCATTCTTATACCGCCTTCCATCACCATGATTCTTTACGGTATTGCAACCGAGACATCCATTGGTCGATTATTTCTTGCGGGGGTCGTGCCTGGTATTTTATTGGTCATTCTTTTTGCTGTTTATGCCTGGCTCTCAAGCCTGCGATCAGAAAAGCTCAACGTCTACATTGAGCAACAGCGTTTTACCTGGGCTGAAAAAATGCAGGGCCTGGCTCGGGTATCCCCGTTTCTTGCCATTATTTTGTTTATTGCTTATGCCATGTACGGGGGCATTGCAACGCCCAGTGAGGTGGCTGCCATTTCTGCTGCCTTGGCTCTTGTTTTTGTTGTGCTCATTTACAAGGCAGGGAACCGAGAGAGCCAGTGGAAGATTTTTCGTGAGACTGTCCGTGAGTCCACCATGATTCTCATGATTATTGCGGCAGCAGCGGTGTTTTCTTACATGATGTCGCTTCTTTATGTCACACAAACAGCTGCCCAGTGGCTCGTTGACCTTGAGCTCAATCGTTGGGTTTTGATGCTGGTCATTAACTTGTTTTTATTGCTTGCCGGAATGTTTCTTCCGCCGGTGGCCATTATTTTAATGGTGATGCCCATTCTTACGCCGGTGCTCGAGGCTAACAATTTCGACCTTATCTGGTTTGCGGTCATTCTTACCATCAACATGGAAATTGGTCTTATCACCCCACCCGTAGGGCTGAACCTTTATGTCTTAAAAGGTGTTGTGCCCGATGTTAGCCTCAAAGATGTATTGCTGGGTTCCATGCCCTTCGTCTTCATCATGATGGGTTCGATGGTCTTGCTTTCGGTCTTTCCTGATATTGCGCTCTGGCTTCCGAACCAGATGATGGGGGCGTCTCAGTAGCATCCGGCGTCGTTAAAGGTAGGGGCTCGCAGCGAAAAAGTCGCTCGGCCCCCGCGGCCGGGCTTACAGGGGGAATGCCCTCTTCAGGCTTTGCCTTGGAAGGGTCCGTAGCCTTGCAGCTCATACGAAGACCTTCGTGAAAACGTAGTTCAAGCTTAAAGGTGTCGGTGACTGGAGCTTGCCCGCCAAGGTCCACATGGCCCTCGGGCGTAAAGCCAAGGGCTCTGCCTTGTGGGTCAAGAACGTGTTGCAGGTGCTGCAAAACGGCAAGGGGTAGGTCTAGCCTTGCAACCGGTATCTGCGCCCATGGCTCGGGCTCTTCGGCTTCAAGCCAGTAGGCTCTGCGGCTTGCCACGGCAAAGTTATTTAGCAGGCCTGGGCTTGCCTGGTCGAAAGGCAGGTTTTTGAGGTTGTAGCGAAACCGGTTGGATGTCCATGCACCTGTGCGGGTCATTGCAGCCAGGCCGTTGGCATTGCTGGTTCGTCGCTGCAGGCCGTTGCTTAGTTCAAGGCCAGGCGTTTTTAGATCGACAAGAAGAAGGTTGTGGTCGCCGGGACTTCCCAGGTGCAGTCCCTTCGGTGTTAGCCAGATACGGCTTGCCAGACTGAAGTCGGCCAGGGACTGGCCGTCAGAGTTTTGGCGCCATTGCAGGCTCAGGTTGCCCTGGGGTCTTCGAGTGTGAAGCTCTGCAAGGCTTTCTTGCCTTTTTGTATTCGCGCTTTTAACCTGAGTTTGGGTCATGGATTGTCGAAGGCTTAGCTCGAGGGCTTCGGGGTCCGAACCCAGTGATTGCTTAAGCTGCAGGCTGGCTCGCTGAAGGCTTGGGCCTAACGACATGCTGCTGCGCAGCTGACTGCGCTTGAAACGTTTGGGCCGAAACTGAAGCCCAAGAAAAAACTGCGACTGACCCGCTGCGGTAAGGTTGGCCGGGCCCTGCACGTCTGTCCCACCTGTTGTTTGAGCAGACTGTCGAAGCTGACGCACCGAGGCCGTCAGGCTAAGGCCCTCTGTAAGCGTCTGCGACCAGCTTGCTAGCCAGGCCTCCTCACCAACAGCAGACCGTGACCATTGAACGGAAAAGCTTGCTGAGCTCCCCAGACTTTGGCGTAGGCTGACCTGGCCAGACCCGCGAGTGGGCCGTAGGTCGAGGGCAAGGTGTTGGCCCTGCGCAAGACGCGATCGGCTGCTAAAGCCTGGCGCCATGTTGCAGGTCTGCTTGTCCGGGCATTGACCAAGCAGTTCGGCACCCACCACATGGCCAAGCCATCGACGCGACTGCAGGCCCAGATTCACTGCAAGGCCTGAATCGGTTTGAGGGGCCCCGCCATTCTGCGCGACAGTGGTCCCCTTTAAGGGTCTGCTGGGTTCATAAACCAGCTTGGCCGCCAGCGTCTCGTTCGGTGTGAGGCCAAATAGCGTTTGGGCCGCCGCTGCTCCTTGCTGGTCGATCTCAAGGTCAAAGAGCCGGTCGCCTTCATCAAGAAGCAGGGGGCTCGTGACCCAGGGCAGAAGAACCGTCTGGCGTTCGCCCGACAAAGATTCAAGCTCAAGCTGTAAAAAGCCGGGAAGGCCCGGCGCCGAAAGCCCCTCAAGCCGGTATTGACCTGCGGGCAGCAGGCCCGTGGCATAAAGCGCCATGCCATCTTCATTCATCACGCGTAGCCGTGAGGGCTGGTCGATCTGAACCAGGCCTGGGCTGGTGGAGGGCTGGCGCAGCGGCCTATGGCGTGATGTCCAGCGAAGGCCTCGACGCTCGGTCAAGGCATCCTGGGCGAAGACCTCAGAGCTTAGGTCGCCAAACTGCAAGGCCGAGCCCGATTCAAAAAGCCAGTCCAGCGTGTAGCGCGTGGCCTGTCCGCCTGCATTGCCACCCTGCATTAGAAATTGGGCCGGGCCGTAGGACAGGCCTAGGCCCAATTGCTGGGAACGTCGACTTCTAAAGACATCCAGGTAGGCGCTGGGCAGCTCCTTGCTTGTTGGGCTGTGCAGGCTTTGTAGGGCATCGATGGCGGAAAGGCCTGGGCGGCCGAATTGCAGACCGCGCGCCTTCAAAAGCTGTGGCGCAATCTTCACCAACAGCCGAGTCTCCTCGGCGATGTAGTCGCACGATTCAGCAGAAAGTTTTAGCCAGCTGTCCGTTGTCTCCTTAAGGAGCTCCTCATCCAGCTCCTTTTCAAGCAGTCTTCTCTCAATCCAGCAGCCCAAGGATTCGGGACTCTGATTCGCATGGGATGGGTCTGGACGACGAAGGAAAAAGAGGCTGCCCCGGCTAATCTGACGGCCATTGAGTTCAATGGCTGCAAAGTCCTCCGTGGCCAAGGGATGGGGTTGGGCTGCCGCAATGATGCTTGCATGGCTTGGGAGCAGACTAAGCCAAAAGCCGAGCCCTAGGACAAGCGCGGTGATAAACCGCCTTTGCCCGGCTTGAGTCGCAAAAAAAAGAGGGCCCTGAACGAGGGCCCGAATGCAGCTGATGGCTTGCATTGGCATGCAGCTAGCGCGCGTCAAGCCCTGTGGTCTGGGCAAGTCGGTCAGTCCTGGGGCTGCACAACTGGGTGGTTTCGCCGGGCAGAAGCACCTGCGGCCCCTTGGTCGCAGCCGTCAGTTCAAGTCGCACCACCTGAGCCTGCGAATTCGTGAACGATTGGCAGCCGCCCAGGTCTTGCTGAGCCAGGTTAGGTTTCAGTGCAACAGGCTCCTGGGCAAGCCGATAGACGGGAAGGCTGAACCGAAAACGAAAGGCAAGGCCCGAGATGTTGTTGTCGGCCTCGGGGATCTGCTCGATAAGAAGCCGGTGATAGCGCTCACGGTTGGCAATGCGGGCACGCACCAGCTGACGACCCCCCGGCTGAAGGCTAAAGAACCGCGGGGCCACCTGGCCGTCCGCGCCTGGCTGCTCCTCGCCCGCCGGGCCCCAGCCCACGAGTCGCACCGACCAGCGCGATGGGCTGGTCAGGCTTGACTGGACCTCGGTCACCACCACGCCCGCCTCGTCAATGTGCAGCTGTGGTGGTGTTACCGAGAGCGCCGCATGGGCTGCAGTAAATGGTTTAACAGAAAGAAAGGAAAAGGCCAGGCCTAGAAGAAGGCCCGACCGCCCAAGAACAACAAGGGGCTGCCAGCGCATGGCTAGTAGCTGATGGTGGCAACCACCGTGTCGGCGTAGTTGCCCATTTCAGGAACGAGCTGGCCGGA
>Ga0181606_10005824_pt1 | contig 10137 bp, 7 predicted proteins | sample 041ome_10_FD_132994 | JGI IMG/M metagenome (GOLD analysis project Ga0181606, IMG submission 132994) | Coastal salt marsh microbial communities from the Groves Creek Marsh, Skidaway Island, Georgia - 041412US metaG (megahit assembly) | ecosystem: Environmental > Aquatic > Marine > Intertidal zone...
ATGGTAATGAAGATGATTGAGATGGGTGCAGATCCAGAAGATCCTGAAATTCAACAAGCTTTACAACCAGAAGCATTAAGAGAACTTCCTGAGATAGAGCAGTTCTTTAAGAAAGATTATAGATCTATGCTTGAAGAATGGGCTGAACACCAAATGCGTGTAGATTATGAGCGTTTTAAAATGGATGAGCTTGAAGAAAGAGCTTTTCGTGATATGCTTATTACAGACAGAGAGTTCTGGCACTTCAAAATGAATGATGATGATTATGAAGTAGAGTTATGGAACCCTGTAATTACATTCTATCATAAGTCTCCAGATGCTAGATACATATCTCAAGGTAACTGGGTAGGTAAAATAGATATGCTTAATGTAGCAGACATCATTGATAAGTATGGATATCTTATGACTGATGAGCAAATGCAATCATTAGAAGCTGTTTATCCTACAAAAGCTGCTGGTTATCCAATAGGTGGGCAGCAGAATGATGGTTCTTACTATGATGCTACTAAATCTCATGAGTGGAATAGTGGTCAACCAGGTCTAGCTTATAGACAATTTGCTACACTTAACGATGGACCAACAGGACATGGTGATATAGTAGAGTGGATTCTGTCTGAATCAGAAGATTATTTTGATTATGGAAACACTGATATGCTACGTGTATCTACAGTGTACTGGAAATCGCAACGTAAGGTGGGTCATTTGACACGTATTGATGAGAATGGGGATCTTATCCAGGATGTTGTAGATGAGAGCTACAAGGTCACTCTAAAGCCCATTTATGACACACGTTTGTTTAAGAACAAGACAAAAGAAAATTTAATTGCTGGTGAGCATATAGATTGGATTTGGATTAATGAAGTATGGGGTGGTGTTAAGATTGGTCCAAACTACCCGGCATATTGGGGAATGAATAATTATTCTCCTGATGGAATAAATCCAATATACCTTGGAATCAACAGAGCTAAACCTGGACGTGTACCATTCCAGTTTAAAGGTGACTTTACATTGTATGGTTGTAAACTTCCTGTAGAAGGTTCTGTATTCTCTGATAGAAACACTAGATCTACTTCATTGATAGATTTAATGAAACCATTTCAGATTGGATATAATATTGTAAATAACCAAATTGCTGATATACTAGTAGATGAGTTAGGTACAGTAATTATGCTTGATCAAAATGCTTTACCTAGACATTCTTTGGGTGAAGATTGGGGTAAGAACAACCTTGCAAAAGCATATGTTGCAATGAAAGACTTCCAGATGTTACCGTTAGATACATCTATCACTAACACTGAGAATGCTCTTAACTTCCAACATTATCAGGTTCTTAATCTAGAACAAACAAATAGAATACTTTCTAGAACGCAGTTAGCTAATTATTTCAAACAACAAGCTTTTGAAGTTATTGGTGTTACTCCACAACGTATGGGTCAGCAAGTAGAACAAGCTACAGCCACTGGTCTTAGAATAGCTACAGCTAACTCATATGCACAAACAGAAACATACTTTATCAATCACTGTGACTACTTGATGCCTAGAGTACATCAGATGCGTACTGACTTAGCTCAATACTATCATAGTACTAAACCATCTATTAGATTGCAATATGTAACTGGAGCAGATGAAAAAGTAAACTTTGAAATTGAAGGATCTTCATTTATGCTAAGAGACTTTAACATTTTTGCTACAACGAAGGCTAATCACAGAGCAGTGTTAGAACAATTAAAGCAGTTAGCTATAACTAATAACACTAGTGGTGCATCAATCTATGACTTGGGTAATATAATTAAAGCTGAATCTATTTCTGAAGTATCTCATATCTTGAAAGCAAATGAAGAGAAGCAAATGCGTCAGAGACAAGAAGAAATGCAACAGCAACAGCAAATGCAAGAACAAGCTCTTCAAGCTAAACAACAAGAAGAGATGATGAAGATTCAGTTTGAGCAAGGGGAGAATGATAAAGAACGTCAGAAAGATTTACTAGTAGCTCAGATTAGAGCTGCTGGTTATGGATCTATGCAAGACATTAATCAGAACCAACAATCTGATTACCAAGATGCGCTTGCAGATATCAGAAAATCTGATGAGTTCCAGCAACAAATGGACTTGAAAAAAGAGTCTAATAGCATTAAACAAGCTCAGAGTCAAGATATGTTAAATCTTAAAAGAGAAGAGCTTGCAACTAAAAGAGAAATTGCTAACAAACAACTTGAAGTTGCTAGAACAAATAAAAATAAATATGATGTTAAAACCCCTAAGAATAAAGAGGAATAAGAGATAGCGCTATAATGCAAAAAGAGAAAAAACTCTTTTAAAATTATTTTAGTTTATTTCTTTATTAATATTATATTTTTAATGTACAACCAACAAAAAACCAAAAAAAATAATATGAGTGAATCAACAACCAACCAAACTGAAGTATCTCAGATAGATATTGATCTAGATGATATCTTCGGTGGAACACCTGGTGCAGATAGCATAATGCTACCTGGAGCAGAAGAAACAGAAAACAAAAAATCAATATTCTCAAAGTCTACAGTAGACATGAGTTTTATTGATTCTGATGAAAGTTCTGACACAGATGATGATGAGGATTCTGAATCTAAAACAGACGTTAAAACAGTAGTTGATGAAATTACTGCAATGCCTGAAGATGAAGAAGAGGAAGAAGAGGAAACATCTTCTGTTGGAAGACCTAAGATTGAGAAGAGTGGTTTGGTAGAAGTATTTTCAAAGTTAATTGACGATGAAGTACTAATACCCTTTGATGATGAGAAAGACATGTCAGAGTACACTCTTAAAGATTGGCAGGAGCTTTTACAGGCTAACTTTGATGAAAAGGAAAAAGCTGTAAGAGAAGAAACTCCTAAAGAGTTCTTTGAGGCATTACCTGAGGAACTTCAGTATGCTGCTGAATATGTAGCAAACGGAGGTACCGATTTAAAAGGGTTGTTTAGTGCATTAGCAGCATCTGAAGAAATAAGATCTTTAGATCCAACTGATGAAATGGACCAAGAAGATATCATACGTAGTTACTTACGTGCTACAAACTTTGGTGATGATAATGAAATCACTGAAGAGATTGAAACTTGGAAAGATCTTGGAAAGCTTGAACAGCAAGCTAACAAGTTTAAACCAAAGTTGGATAAGATGCAACAGCAGATTCTTGAGCGTAAGCTACAAGAGCAAGAGCAAATGAAGATGCAACAGCAACAAGCAGCAGAAGCATACATGGATAGTGTATATAGAGCTTTAGAACCATCAGAAATTAATGGTGTAAAGTTAGATAAGAAGACACAATCTATGTTATATGCTGGACTTGTTCAACCTAATTATCCTTCTATCTCAGGTAAGAACACCAACTTATTGGGACATCTCCTAGAGAAATACCAATTTGTTGAACCAAGACATGATCTTATAGCTGAAGCATTGTGGTTATTATCTGACCCTGATGGTTACAGATCTAAGATTATGGATCAAGGTAAGAACAAGACAGTAGAGAAGACAGTTAGACAGTTAAAGACAGAGCAGTCTAACCGTATTGCATCTACAGTGGCAGAAGAGAGAGAAAGCAAACCAGCACGTAAAATTTCAAGACAGAAAAATATATTTAAAAGATAACACAAACAAATAAATAAAATAAATAATTATGAGCACTCCAACTTTAAACAATGGTATTTTCTTGCGTGATACTAGCTACAAAGCTACTTCACACGTAGATTCTTACCATTTAGTAAACATGCTGAAAAGCGCAGAACCTATGGATATGGGTCCTGTAGATTTATGGGCAATGACGCAAAAGGTAGAAATGCCTTTGTATCAATTCTCTAGCTTTGGTGGTAAAAACATCATTGACGTAAACAATCACCGTGGTGAGTACAAGTGGCAGGTACCTGTTGCTCAAGAACTTCCTTACGTTGTTGAAGACATTGATAGTACTAACACTTCTAAAGGTATTGATGGTACTTCTTTCAAGATTAAATTGAACAAGCGTACTTTCGGTCATGGTGATATCATCACTTATGATAAGTACAACGGTGTTGAAATGTACATCACTGCAGACGATATCATCCCTACTGGTGATGCTTTCATCTATACTGTACAGTTAGTAAACAATGACAATGCTAAATATTTGGAAAACAAATATCTTGCATCTGGTACTAAAATGTTCCGTAAAGGTTCTGCTCGTGGTGAATATGGTGAGCGTTTCTCTGACATTGGAGAATACAATGCAGGTTTCCGTGAGTTCTACAACTACGTAGGTGGTGCTGAAGCTCACGTACACTATAGCATTTCTAGCCGTGCTGACATGATGTTGAAAGGCGGAATGAATGCAGATGGTACTGTACCTGTAACTGAAATCTGGCGTTCATTTGACAAAAACGTTGATCCTTCAATCTCTTCTTTAGAGGGAATGGTTCAAACCATGGGTAAAGATGCAGTTAAGCGTGCATTTGAGAATGGTGATTTGTCACGTAGCTTCTTGACTAAAATGGAAGCAGCTCACTTGAGCAAGATTGCAAGCGACATTGAGACCTACTTAATGTGGGGACAAGGTGGACGTGTTAAGCAAGACGGTCCAGATGATGCTCGTTTGTCAGTGGGTCTTTGGAAGCAGTTAGATAACTCTTTCAAGCGTATCTACAACAAGTCTAGCTTTAACTTGGATTTATTCAAATCTGAACTTTACAACTTCTATGCTGGTAAGGTTGATTTCAAAGGTCCAGATCCTAAGCGTGAATTAGTAGTTCAAACTGGTATTGGTGGTATGAAGCTTGTTAACGATGCTATCAAGCGTGAAGCTATCCAGTCTGGTTTGGTTATTCAAGCTGCAGATATCGGAGCTATCTCTGGTAAAGGTATGGACTTGAACTTTGGTTATGCATACACTAGCTACGTTATTCCTTTCTTGGCTAACGTTAAGTTCATCTTGAACCCTGCTTTTGATAACTTGCACACCAATGATATCGAGAACCCAATTATTGATGGTCATCCATTGTCTTCTTACAACTTCATTATCTTTGATGTAACTGACAACGTAAACGACAACATCTACATGTTGAAGCTTGCTTGGGATAACCAATTGAAGTGGTTCTACCAGAACGGTACTATGGACTATATGGGTCGTACTCAAGGATTCCAATCTTCTTCTAACTTCAATGGATACCGTGTATTCATGAGTCAGACAATGCCTGCTGTATGGGTTAAAGATCCTACAAAAGTATTGAAGATTGTTATGCGCAATCCTATCACTGGAGGTTCTTTCTAATAATTTCTAGTAAAAATATAAAAACCCGTGGATTAATTTCTACGGGTTTTTTATTATATAAACTTTTATATGTATATTATAATGTATAGGAACGTAAAAAATCATAAAATAATACAATCATGGCAATAAGTAAATTTACAATTGAAATACCTGACCTTTGGGTAACAGGTCCTGGTACTACTGCAGCTGACAAACAACCTGCAAAACTTGGTCACGTTAATCGTGTAGTTAATTACATTAACACTAATTTACCTGAAAAGTTAGAGTCAACTGGTATTTTATCTGGTGGATCTTCATTAGAAGTTACTCGTATTCCAGATCCTGTAACAGCAGTTTATCCTGAGACTTCTTTTTTAGCAGCGGGTACACAATATTTAGTACCTAAAGAAACTAGCTGTGTATGGCAAGTTACTGTTGATTTAGTAGCTCTTGCAAATACTGCTGCTGGATCTGTTTCTGTAGGAGATGCGTTTGGTGGAAAATATGTTATGTTATTTAAACGTATTAACGGAACTTCTAGTTTATTAAATGTAGTACAAGCATTAAGTAGTTTTGATACATCAATGGAAGATGCTCAAGTAACTTTTGATGCTGGTGCAGCTCAAGATTTACGTATTGCATTTGTAGCTCCATCATCAGCTACTAATATTAGTTTTGATGTTAAAGCTACTGTAAGTATCACTCAAGCAATTTTATAATCATGTCTAAATTTTCAGTACAAAATGGTGTAAGCGGTAGCATTAAGTATGGTGATCCCAGAGGTAATGCTTCTACTGATATGCAGTTTGTTCGTACAGCGGCAGATCAAGTAGCATCCGGTTACGCATCACTCATTGGTGGTGGTGCCCAAAATAAAGCAAGTAATTTTTATTCCGCTGTAGTAGGTGGATTTGGTAATGTATCTAGTGGTGTATCTGCACTTACTGCTGGAGCTGGTAACGTAGCATCTGGTGAAAGTTCTGTAGCACTTGGAGGTGGTAATCTTTCAAGTGGTTATGGTGCATTTACTCTTGGTCTTGATAATCAAGCTACCGCAGATGGATCTGTAGCTGTTGGTAATGGTAACGTTGCTCAAGGTGTAGGTAGTGGTATTATTGGAAGTGCTGCTTCTACTACATTAAGTACTGGAGTTGGTGCTTTAGTATTAGGTGGTAGTGCTGGTGTAGGTTATTTACCTGGTCAGGTTGTTACAAATGCACGTGGTGGTCAGTACAGTGGTGCTACTCCTGAGATTGGTACATTGCAGGTTTCAGAAATTATATTAACTGGTCAAATTGAAGTTCCTCCTGGTCAAGCGGCATCATCTATTCCTTTAACATTGGATGGTGGAGCTCCTGGTCCAACAAACCAAGTTGGTATGTTAGGTTCTGATAAAACTTGGCAGATTGATATAGACTATATGGTTATTGGATTAAATGGTAAAGTTATGGGTGGTAAGGATATTGTTATTTTTGATAAAATTTCTAACATTGTTAATTATTCTGATAAAGCAAGTGTTAGTGTTATTGGAGATGCAGTTTTTAAAACTCAGTTTACTACTAACTATATTTCTTTAGGATCTCCAGTAGATTTTGCTATGACAATAATACCAAATGGTGTAGTTATACTTGATCCAAACTTCCCTGTAACATTACGTGCTGCCGCTAAATTAACTATTGTAGAACTTAAAAATAACTAATTATGTCTAGATTTGTAACAGATTCAGCAGGTGACAGTAGAGGTTTGTATTCAACTGATACTCAGTTTGACAGACTTTCTCCAGACCAAGTAACTAGTGGACAATATTCTTCTATTTTTGCTGGAGTTAATAACAAAGTAACTGGACTAGGTAGTGCCGTATTTGCTGGATATTCTAATGAGGTAAGTGGAAACTACTCATATGTAGGAGGTCAACTGAATATAGTAAAAGGTGAATATGCTTGTTTATTTGGATATAACAATGAAATAGAAGGTTATTATTCATGGATGGTTGGAAATGATAATAGTAATCAAAACGATTTTCTATTTGGATTTGGTCAAAACGGTAATTTTTATAATGGTGGGAACAAGAACGCACGTTCAATTACTATTCTTTGTTCTAATGGTTATAATATTGGTACACCTGACTATGCAGAAGATGCTCAACCTAATGGATGTGTAACTATGGGTGGATTCTTTCCATATCCTGTATTTATTGGAGAAGTTGTTAAAAATGCAAATGTTTATGCAGTACTAGGTAATCCTTATATTCCAATCCCTGGTTCAGGTATTGCTGGAGGATTACAAGTAAACACTAACCAAGTTCAAAATTCACAAGTATTATTAACCGGTGAAAAATTATTTGAAGTTCCATTTATTGATCCAGATACAGGACAAATAAGATTAACAAATACGTTAAGATTACAACTTGAAGGTGGTATCAATAATATTCCTGATGGTGGTACTAACTTAACTATTCTTGCTCCTGAAGTAACTAACTGGATTATGACTGTGAACTGGGTAGTTAAAGAATTAAATGGTGATGTAACTTCTGGTCAAGATAATGTGGTAATTGGTAAAGACCAATTTGGTGGTTTAACTGTTCAAGAATATGAACATATTGCAAGAGTAGGTCAGTCTTCAATGGCTGATTTTGATACAACATATACAATATCAGGTATCAATCCTAACTCAATTGAAATGAATATTTCAAGAACTGTTGTACCTCCTAATCCATCTTATTCAGGAACCCTTAGAGCTGCAGCCGTAGTGAAGTTTACACAAAGCTTTGCTTACCAAGGCTAAATAAAATATAGGGTATATATAAATATATGCCCTATATTTGTTATATTAATAATAAGACCAACAATTAATTAATAAACCAAAATGAGTTTTACTATTGTAGAAAAGTACCCTCAAAATAAAATGGGGAGTATTGCGATTAGACCTTACTTTGAAAGTAGTGTGTCTAACATGGGATTAGAAAAGTATGGATTATCTCTCTTTGATGGGGTATTCCATGAAGAACAACTAGCTTGTCTAGAAATCAATGGTGTAAAAAGATACATCACAGGATTAAATGAATTTGCTCCTGAGATTAAATCTTTACCATCTGATGAAAGAGAAGCTAAGGTTAAACAAATTAGAAAAGCTGTTTCTGACTTAGAGAAGGAACTTAATTCTAATGTTGTTGACCCTGAAGATAAAGATTTCTGGAATAAGATTGAATTATTAAAACCTAGTAATTCAGTATTTTGGGATAAGATTATTCTTCGTTGTGGTAATGAACCAACATACTTACAACCTGATAAAGATCCTTATGATCTTATTAAGTTGCATGCAATTAATGCTGGAGGATTTAGCATGATTGCAAAAAGTTTTGATGATGCAAGAACACGTTCTGTACCTCCTAAGTTCTATTTAGATATCAGTGAAGAAACTGTTGTTATTAAAACTGAACTTAAGAAGATGAGAAATAAAGCATTAGCTGAACTTCAAAAGATGTATGATAAGAATGCAAACAAGCTATTGTATGTTGCAAAGATATTAGACATCAGCAGTACACTGTACACTAAGAGTACACCAAATGATATCTTGTATGATAACATGGATAAGTACATTAACGGTGAGACAGTGGAAAAGAATAAAAAACTTACTGCTGAGAAATTCTTAGAGGTTTCATCTAATGATCTAACAACTTTGAAACTACGTGCAATTGCTAAAGATGCAGCTTATCATAAGTATATTGTTACAAAGCCAGATGGTTTTATTTACCATCTTTCTTCTAGCACTATGCTTGGTAGAAATCTTGCTGATGTTGTTGAGTTCTTAAAGAATCCAACTAATGAGCAGATTACTGCACAAATCGTTAGCAAAGTTGAAGAACACTGGAATTAAATAAACTATGAATAATCAAATCCTGCAGTTAAAAATCAAACAGAGACTAAATAAATTAGACTCTAATGATTATGACAATATAGAACCCTGGCAAATTATTGAAGCTTTTAATAAAGCTCAGATACAATGGGTGCGTAGAAATCTGCATGGATCTAATAGATATCAAGAAGGTGATGAAGGTTCAAAGCGTAGGATAGACGATCTACAAATATTATTAGTGGAACAAGTCCTAACTGGAACAGAGCGTGCTTTGTTTTTTGAGTCTTCATCACTTCCTTTAGATTATCTAGAATATAAACGTGTTACAACACAAGCTGATTCAGATTGTTGTGACCGTGATACAATGGTGGTTTATTTAGCTGAAGAAGCTAATGTTGATGAACTACTAAAAGATCAGTTTAGAAAACCTAGTTTTGATTGGCGTGAAACTTTCTGTACGCTATTTGATGATACTATTAGAATATACACTAATGGAGAATTCTCTATAGTTAACCCAACTCTTACTTACTACCGTAAACCAGTTTATATTCAAATATCTGGGGTAGAAGATCCTTACACCGGAATAATTTCAGCAGCAGATGTACCATGTGAATTTAGAGATGACATTACAGAAGTACTAATTGATGAATGTGTAAGCATACTAGCTGGAGATATAGAATCACTTAATCAAATGCAAATTGCAAAACAATCAGTTGAAAATAATAATTAATCATGTTACAAAGACCTAATAAACCTGTTCTTAAAAGAACCTCTACAGGTGCACACAAAGCTATGGCAGATCTTATATATGAGATGTTGCATTCTTCTACTAAAACTCACATTACACATTTAATGACTACAAGCTATGCAGCTCATAAAGCATTGAATGAGTTTTATGATGGTGTATTAGATAAAGCAGATGATTTAGCTGAACAGTATCAAGGACATGTTGAGATGATATTAGACTATCCTAATGAAATGGATATTCCAATGCTTAAGACTCCAGAAGATGCTGTAAAATACATGCGTAA
>Ga0181606_10005827_pt1 | contig 10135 bp, 8 predicted proteins | sample 041ome_10_FD_132994 | JGI IMG/M metagenome (GOLD analysis project Ga0181606, IMG submission 132994) | Coastal salt marsh microbial communities from the Groves Creek Marsh, Skidaway Island, Georgia - 041412US metaG (megahit assembly) | ecosystem: Environmental > Aquatic > Marine > Intertidal zone...
CCAGTTCCCCACTGCCAGCTGGTCCATAATGTCATCGATGCCTGCAACATCGTGGGGATCATGACCAATCAATGCCGGCGCAAAAGCTCGATCTACGATGGCCTGTGCGCTCCAGACCGTCTCACCGCTCCAGCGCGGTATCACGGTCGCTTCGCCAACACCATCAATGTCGGCATCGGTCTCCACGCGAACAATCAGGTACTCTGACACCTGATGCTGACCGAGAGCCGAGATCATGTGGTATTCCGGTTTCAGTGGAATCCTCACCGGATAGCTGGTGATCTTTGTGATTTTCATCGCTTTTCCCTGTAGGATACACAACGTCCGGGAGCGTCACCGCGCGATGTGATGTTCCCCAAGTGTGGGGAGTCCGACATGAAACCTCAAGCAGGAGTTTCCAGAACTTCGATCACGCCGACCAAACCGGTCGAGCTGACCGGCTGGGGGTATTATCTCGAACGCTTCTGGATCGATGTTCGAGATGGTTTAAATGCGACTTCCCTCGTCATTGAAACGTCAGACGAAGTTCTGGCCATTGTCTCGGTCGACTTGATGGTGATCAGTTCCGAATTTACCCAGCAGATTCGCGCGGGTGTTTCCAAAGAGACCGACATTCCCGCTGGCAACATTCTCGTCACGGCAACTCATACGCACAATGCACCCGCCTCGGGTGGATTACTGGGCGTGGGTGAAGTGGATCCCGATTACGAAAAGTGGGCCGCAGAGCAGGCCATCGCCACCACCATTCACGCCTGGAATTCGCGCGAACCGGTCTCACTATTCACGGCAACGAGCGAATGTCACGATCTCACATTCAATCGAACGCGGTCTGATGGTGCGATTGATCCCACACTCACGACACTTCAGGTTCAACGGTCCGATGATTCGACGATGGCCTTCGTCGTTGGCTTTCAGGGACACCCTACCGTTTCGACCAATCTCCATCCCTTTTCCGTCAGTCGTGATTTGCCTGGGGAAGTCTGTGATCACTTGGAGAAAATCTTTCCCAACTGCACGGCTATGTATCTGCAAGGAGCATGCGGCGATACCAACTTTCATCGTTTTTATGCGGATTCCAAGTCTGCGGCAGCCATTCCTGCTCGCTCTCTTTGCATTGCCGCGATTGGATCGTTGGCAAGTCGTGAACGAATCGATGCGTCACAAATCGCAATTCGATCGCAAACAGTCCAGCTTCCGACTCGTCGTTGGACTCTCGAAGAAATACAAAACGACCGCCGAGAAGCCGAGCAACGTCTGAATGATCGTGATCTCTCGGGCTGGAATGAAACGATCGGTCGAGTGATGACAACTCGTCCACACGAAATGGTGGCACGACACGGTGGAGATGAATGGAAAGCGGTCGCTGCGATGTGCAGATTTAATGTGGAGTGGACCGACCTGATGCTGGTCGATTTGGAAACTCGCCCGGAATGGCTGGAAACCGAGATTCAGGCGATGCGGATTGGAGATTTCGGCATGGTGAGTAACTCGTCCGAGTTTTTCAGTTCTCTGGCGTTGGAAGTGAGAAAGAGAATTGATCTGCCACACCTCATACTGGCCTGCTATTCCAACGGACGGATTGGTTACCTGCCCGATGCGTATGATGTCGAACGTAAAACGTATGCCGCCTATCAGTCTCCCAAATACTGCAATCAGTTTCCGTTTACGGAGGAGTCGGGAGAGGTCATGGTCACCGCAATGAGCGACTTGCTGAATTCGCTCTGAGCAAATTCTTCTTACGGCTTCCGCAAACCGGGGTTTTGTTCGTGTCGGCTTTGAGACATGCGCTTCCAAAAAAGTGAACGATCAAGAAATGCCTGTTTGACAAGCGGGCGCTGGAAGACAGTATTAGCCCAGATGCTAAGTGGAAGTGATATTGGACAAGTGAAATTCAGTGGAAGCATGCCGAGGATAATACCGACTTGGGTCCAGCCACGAGCGTTTAGCTTTTGGAAATTCCAGCCACTGACAAACATGGAGAAGCCCGTCAACATCCCGGGAAGCATCAAAGGCGCCCTATCATTTTCGTGACTCGAAGCCAACAGGCTACCGAAAAACAGCCCGTGACCTAACAGGCACAATAGGCCGAAGACCATGAGTGCGATGGAAGGCCCGCTCACTTCACGCTGTATTAACTCCAAGTTCATTTGACTTTCCGCGGAGAGAGTTTCCGAATCGAACGCCTGCCTCCTTTGCCGTTTTCGTTCCAGGAAGGCTTGTTTGACTTCCGGTTTTCTCAAAACATTTAATGTCCACGTGGAGAGAATGGCTGTGAAGATCCAGGCCGGTGATGCGGGTAAAAAACCTCCGATCACGCCAATCATTGACCAACCGGAAGACTGCGTATATCGCATCGCGAAACCACCGATCAACATCATCGTTCCCGAGAAAATCCCCGGGAATAAAAACTCAGGTTGAACAGTCACACGGTATATCTCCATGACCGCTCCAAGGTGAATCAAAACAATGATCAATCCAAACACGATCATAGACAACGAAGGTGCATTCAATTCTTCCTCAAGAGCGATCTCATCGAAGGGAGATTTGTCAGGTCGATCGTCTTCACCAAGTTCACCGCTGAGAAACTTCTGTAACTCTTTACCCTCATCCTCCAGCAGTTGCCGATCTTTCTTACCAGCCCAAGCACCCATTAAATTGACCGACCACTGACAACTGACAAGCTGTTCTAATTCATTATTGCTTAAGGTGCGGACGGTCAGTTTGGTCGGGTAGGAGCGTATGTCGGTTTGCATCATGGCACCCATGACCGAGCCACGTTGGAAAACCCAGCAATCGGGAAGCTCTTCCGTGAGCTCATAGCCGAGACCCGAAAAGTGAAACACGATTTTTGGGCCGAGATCAGTATATTCGGGAACGGAAAATCGCCGAGAGACAAACGGAGTGCCAGACGATGAATCCTTTTTTACGTTCTCCTGTGGACGACTGGACGAGGTCAAGAGATGGCGAACGCCAATGGCACTCAAAACAACCAACAGCCCCGAGCATCCCAACACGCCGTAATACCAAGGTTGAGGTTCGACCGTTTTCTCAAGTTCTCTCAACGGCGTATTGCGCTGATAAACTGTTGAACGAGCTTGGACAGCATCCATCTGTTGCGGATCTCCGATTCGATATCGATACAACTTAGATTCGAGAACCTCATGGCTGAAAAACGCTGCAAGAAATGCTCCGACGGCAGCAAGCGTCAGTAAGATGCCGTGGGCAACATGAAGCCGACGTTTGGAGGAAATCAGCAACAACAAGATCATTGTCGCTGTGAAACAAATAATGGACACCAATCCAGATGCGAGTTCGTTACCTCTCACGACAAGTAGCTTGGCCGGATTCTGCGAACTGATAGTGAGCTGTTCACTCGGTAGCGAAGAAATCACGCGAGTGTCGTAGATGAAGACTTTCATCCAGGGGCAGAGAGACAGCACAATCGCCGCGAGACAAAGCGCAATCATGGCGATTCGCGGACCAATCGGAATTGCGGCAGTCACTTTGTCGGTTTGCTGTGATTGGTCTTCTTCGGGCTCATTGGTCATCCACCCCCAGGCTGCGGCAACACCACGTTCCATAATCGTCGAGAATCCGGTTCGAGAATGAGCGGGATTCGGTATTGGTGCACGTGGAGAAGTAGGAGGGAGTTGCTCCAGTGTGGTCTTAACCTCCTGCGCATTGGAGAAACGTTCCTCGGGCTTATTAGCCAGCATTCGATACACGACATCATCGAGCCGAGGGTCACTCTCGCAAATATGAGAGGGAGGCGAAAAATGTCCGGCGGGAATTTCGCCCGTCAGCATTTCATAAAACACCGCTCCCAGCGAATAAATGTCGGCACGATGATCGACTTCGCGCGAACCGGCCATTTGTTCGGGAGCCATGTATCGCGGCGTCCCCATCACTTGATGCGTGCCGGTGAGCGTAAAATCATGGTCAGAGGGGGTGGCCAATTTCGCGAGGCCGAAGTCGGCAATTTTCACTTTTCCTCGCAGGTCGATCAAGATGTTTTCCGGCTTGATATCGCGATGGATGACCCCCTCCTCATGAGCGAACTGCAACGCCTCGCAGACCTGTGTCACGATTGAGAGTGCTTGTTCGGGATCGATTCGATCTCGCCGGAGAGTCTCTCTCAGATTTTCTCCTTCGACGTACTCCATCAAGAAGTAATAGAGTTTGCGAGAAGCATTCGGAGTGTCAGATTCCGACGGAATGTCGATCTCTCCGAAATCGTGGATACCGACAATCTGTGGATGGTCGAGCCGGGCCATTGTTCGCGCTTCGCGATTAAATCGTTCCGCGAATGCTTCATCTTCTGCTGATTCGGGGCGCAAATTTTTCAGAGCCGTCCAACGGTCGAGCTTGAGTTGCTTCGCCTTGTAGACGGTTCCCATTCCTCCCTGTCCGAGGAGTTCCCTGATATCGAGTTGCTCAAAGAAGGGTGACAGAGTCTCTACTGAAAGAGGCTGGAAACGCTGTAATTCCGTCGGTGAAGTCGAATCACTCGTTTCATTGACCAGTCCTGTCTGCAACAGGCAGTGTGGACAGATCCCGGCGGGTGCATTTTCGGGTAAAGCACGGTTGCATGCCGGGCACTGGTTCGTCATTGCTGTGTCTCCTCAAGATATGTGACACAAATCACTGACGGAAAAGAATCTGTTTGTGACAGGAAATTATTCAGTTTATTCACAATTCGAGTGATTGAAAGAGTTTACGGATTTCGTCTTCCACTTCTTCAGGACTTGAAACAGTTTCTGCAATCTCTTCACGTAACAGGTTTCGATACTCTTTTCGCATTCGAGAAACATGCTGACGGACCGCATCTTCGGTCATTTTCAGATGCTCTGCCGCCACTCGATAGCCACCCGTTTGTCGTTCGCCTATCAAAAATTGTTTGAAGGTCTCAAACTGACTTTCCTGCTGACGTTGTTGGAACTTTTGTTGCAATCGCTCCATGATCCGACCGAGCAGAGTGATGGCTCATTCGCGGTCATAAAGTTGTTCGGCAGTCAGGTGAGAGCTTACGGGGTCTATCCGCATTGATGAATCGGATTTTTGAAAATCCAACGAGAGTGTTTGCTGGCCGCCGCCACGTTTCTGGGCTTTCTTTTTCTCCCATTCTTTGGAAAGAAAATGTTTGCAGGCAGTAATCAGAAAAGATCGGAATCGTCCACGTTGTTTGTCGGCGTCGCCGAGATAGTTTTTCTCCAGAAGTTCGGCAAAAAACGCCTGCGTTAATTCCTGAGCTTCGTGCGCATCGACAACACGACGGCGTACATACCCATACAACGGCGGCCAATAAGTTTCACAGAGTGAGGCCAAGGCATGATTGATTTCCGACCGGTCGTTGCGTTCTGCAGCGGCCACAACGACACTCCATCGTGTCGTGGCAAACGACCGATTTCGTGGCAATGAGGCGGGATGTGGAGTACCAGTGGGCATGTTGATGATTGTAGAGCAGAACAATCATCAAAACGAGGCTGTTTTCTTCCGCTGGTCTTTTCGGTGTCAGTCGATCTCAGCCTTGCGCCGCGATGACGCGAATTGCATCCGCCAGACTCCGCATCCCTTCGTCAATCCGGTCGGGAGGTAACACACCGTAACTGAGTCTCATATGATTGCGTTCCACCGCATCACCGGCAAAACAAAGCTCGCCGGGAACATACATGACGTTGTGTCGCTGAACGGCTTCCTCGAAGAGTGGTGAATCGAATCCGGTGGGGATGTTATCCGGCAATGACATCCAGACATACAACCCGCCGTGCGGATGCTCCCAAGTCACTCCGTCAATGTCGCTGAAGTATTTGTCAGCAGCAGCAAGCATCGCGTCCCGTTTGGTTGTGTAAGACGTTTTGACTTGTTCAACGTGAGGCGCATATTTCCCGGAGCCGAGAACAACGGCCATTAATCTTTGATTGAGGTGAGCCGACCCGAAGTCGTCGTTCCCTTTGAGATCCGAAAACGGCTTTTTTAATTCGTCCGGTACTAAACCGAACCCGACTCGCACGCCGGGCGAAAAACTTTTGGAGAATGTTTGCGTATAGATTACATGCTGTCGGTCGGTATCGAAGCTCCAGATTGACGGATAGACTTCGCCATCGTATTGCAGCTCTCGATAGGCGGCGTCTTCGAGGATCATTAACCTGTGAGACTTCGACCATTTTTTGGCCAGCTCGACAATTCGTTTTCGACGTTCGGTTGCCAAGCTAACGCCGCTCGGATTCTCATAGTAACTGACCAGATAGACGAGCTTGACGCGATCCAGTTTTCCTTCTTGTTCCAAGCTCGCCAATGTTTCATCAAGTGCATCGGGACACATCCCGTCACCATCGGTTTTGACCGAGATTGCTTGAGCGCCGACGGCTTCCAACGCACCGAGAAATACAAAGTAGGTGGGTGCTGCCACCAGGCAAATGTCTCCCGGGTTGAACAGTGCATCGCATGTCAGTGAGAGCAACTGTTGTGAACCGGTCGTCAGCAACAGATCGTCAGCCGTAAGATTTAATTCTTCGGGAGTCGTGTTCTCCAAGCCGGCAAAAAATGGAAGCAACTCTCTCCGAAGATGTTCTGATCCGGGCGTGGTGCCATATTGCAGGCATTCTCGCGCACGTGCATCATCGGCCAGCAGGTCGGTCAACTGTTGCTGTGCCAGTTCCACCGGTAGTGTTGTCGGATCGACCAATCCGGCAGCCAGTGATAAGACACCCGGATTTTCGACACCTTGCTGCATCAAAAAACTGATTGCGCCACGCGATGCCCACTGGCTGCGATTGCTGAGTGAAAGTGGAGAAGAAGAGTTTGAGGCGTTCATAAGAAAGATCCCATCGACTGAGGGTCGATTGGTTATTTGAGTTGTGTCATCCGCTGAATGGCGATGGGCTTCAATTCGGTCTCTTGCTTCGGCCAGTAGAGATTAAATTCCAACTGGTCATACTCTTCAAATTGAGGAAGTGAGGTTTTGGCGAGTTCGAGGACTTTCTGTTCGATGGCAATGACCCGGTCTTCATTCTCAATGGGATCATAATCGATTTTCATCGTGACCCGTAACGTATTGGGAGCGTTGTCTTGCCCTTTCGCTCGGCCACCTTCAACAACCGGACGGCTTTCTGCCAGTTCCTCTGTGGCGACGATTGCCTGTTGCAAGGGAAGAAAAGGAGCCAGGTTCATTTTCCAATAGAACCACATGAAGCCTGTCATCACGGCGGCGAATGCGAACATTCCAAAGACCACCAGCTTCCCCGAGATGAACACGGGTTCTTTGGTTTCAGGATGATCGGTCACGGAGTTTCTCCCAGGTAGTCGCGGATAAATTCTTGCGGGTTTTCTGTCGGCAGCGGTTTGTTGTCTTTGAAATCGACATTGCCAGCACGATCGACAAAAAAGAGACCCGGCAACGGCTGATTGCTGTCCAAATTGTATCGTCCCCAATTCTGATGGACGGCATAACCGAGATCTGTCAGTAATGGAAAGGGGAAGCTGTTTCGTTTGTTGATCGTTTGTCCGTCCTGTTCGATCACTTCTGTCGTACCGATATTCTGTTGGGGAAGAGCGCCACTGATGCCGAACACTTTGGCACCTTTTCGATCCAGTTGATCTTTTCTCTGTTTGAGAAACTGCATCATCTCGGAATTCTTCACACCCTGATCTCCATCGTAAAAAACGACGAAGATGTCGTGTCTCGATAAATAGGAATCAAACCGAACCATCTTCGATTCCTGATTATATAATGCCGGGATTCGAGGTGCCGGTTGCTTGAAGATCAAATCTTCGGCTCGCGGCTGGGGTGGATACTTTTTCGTCAATTTCCAGACGCACGCTCCCCCAATCAAGACTCCCGCAAATAACAGTATGAAGAGGCGTTTATCCATGATGATCGATTATAGGCAGCTCGCCCATTACAGGTTTGCTTTCTCCTTTTCAGTGGATTCTGACCCACGATCATCCCAGGCACGATTCAACGCATTCAGGTAGGCTCGGGTCGAGGCTTCGATAATATCGGTGCTGATAGCGCGTCCATGATATTTGCGGCCGAGATAATTGATCTCGACCAAAACTTCTCCTTGAGCGTCTTTCCCGCTGGAAATGCTTTTGACATCGTAATCTTCGAGTCGGGCTTCAATGCCCACGATTCGTTCCATCGCCCGAAACGCGGCATCCACCGGGCCGTCTCCTGTCGCGGCGTCGGAGACCGGTTCTTCGTCGTCGTGTTGAAGCTCGACCGTTGCCGTCGGTATCATGCCTGTTCCGGCAGAGGTGTGAAAGCTATTGAGCACCCAGTGTGCTTCGAAGTCGGTCTTTTGCGATTCGATCAACGCCGTAATGTCTGAGTCGAAGATCTCTTTCTTCTTGTCAGCCAACGTGATGAAGGCATCGAACACATTCTGGAATGCTTCGTCGTCCAGCTTGTAGCCAAGTTGGTCAACGCGATCTCGAAAGGCGTGTCGCCCGCTATGTTTTCCCAAGACAAGATTCGTTCCCGTCAAACCGATGTCCTGCGGTCGCATAATTTCATACGTCGTCCGTTCCTTCAACATTCCGTGTTGATGAATACCCGCTTCGTGTGCAAACGCATTCTGCCCCACGATGGCTTTGTTACGTTGAACCTTCATCCCCGTGATGCGTGAAACCAGTTGACTTACGGGATGCAACCGTTGAGTGTTGATGTTGGTATTGATGCCGTAATAATCGTGACGTGTGCGAAGAGCCATCACCACTTCTTCCAAAGCGGCGTTCCCGGCACGTTCTCCCAAACCATTGATGGTGCATTCCACCTGTCGTGCACCGGCTTCAACGGCGGAGAGGCTATTGGCGACGGCAAGTCCCAAATCGTTATGGCAGTGTGTGCTGATGATTGCCTGATCGATGTTGGGGACGGCACGTTTCAAAGTCGAGATGACGTGATGGTAATGTGAAGGTGTCGCATACCCGACGGTATCGGGAATGTTGACGGTTGTTGCACCGGCGGCAATCGTTTTCTCGACCACTTCGCAGAGAAAATCGAGTTCTGTCCGGGCGGCATCCTCGGGAGAAAATTCGATGTCCTCGCAATACTCTTTGGCACGAGAGACCATTTCGACTGCCGTGTCGACAATCTGTTGTTTGTCCATTCCCAATTTGTGTTCGCGATGAATGGAACTGGTTGCCAAAAAGACATGAATTCGTTTTTTCTCGGCATCCACCAATGCGTCACGAGCGCGGTCGATGTCATCTTTGCGACTGCGGGCAAGTCCGCAGATTGTTGTCTGAGCACCGCATTCGCGAGCGATTCGTTGAACGGCTTCGAAGTCACCCGGCGACGCGATGGGAAAGCCGGCTTCGATGATATCGACGCCCAGTTCCACGAGTGCTTTCGCAACCTCGATTTTCTCATCGGTGTTCATGCTGCAACCGGGGGATTGTTCCCCGTCGCGAAGCGTTGTGTCGAAAATGATCACTGTGTCATTGTTGGTGGACATCGGAATTACCTGTGTTCAATGCCTGGTGTGTCAGAAAGAAGTCATAAAAAAAACCCGGAAGTCTGATAAGAGACCTCAGGGTTTTGATCGATTCGTTTTGAATTGTCTCAGTGCAAACCCTAAGCTCTCCCGCTAAGTAGCAGGCCCGGAAGGAGCAGGTTGAGGAGAATAAGGTGTTGCATAATTGAGACTCTTGCGTTGAGACACTAAAGTTAACGCTGGGTTCGGTGCGGGTCAAGCCTTCCATCCGGTCCATTGCTCATCTGTTATTGAAACTTCCCTGAAATCGACCGGTTATCATGCCATACAGTTGGCCTGAATATTTCGATTGGCTGCACGAAAAACCGCTGAAATGGCCGCAACCACCACCCATTCAGCCGGTCTCCGCTCAGGCTTCGATCCAGCCATTACCGGGCATTAAGGTCGTTTTATGGGACTTTTATGGCACGTTAGTTCGGATCAGTGACGGTAGACTCAAGCGTCTTGTCGATGATGAATTACGCATGCAGATCGCCATCGAAAAGACTCTGGAAGAGTTTTCCATGTGGCAAAGCATGACCCGCAAACCGGGCGCGCCCTGGAAGTACCTGCTCAGCCAGTATCGAGATTTACTCGAACAATTAAGGATGACGACAAGCTGCGCAACGGGAGATTCGCCAATGATCAGCTTGGCGGAC
>Ga0181606_10005829_pt1 | contig 10133 bp, 4 predicted proteins | sample 041ome_10_FD_132994 | JGI IMG/M metagenome (GOLD analysis project Ga0181606, IMG submission 132994) | Coastal salt marsh microbial communities from the Groves Creek Marsh, Skidaway Island, Georgia - 041412US metaG (megahit assembly) | ecosystem: Environmental > Aquatic > Marine > Intertidal zone...
CCCTGGTACATTCCTGCCTTTACGGTAGAATACCTCCTTTCTCCCAAAACGAAGATTAGCGGAAAAGCCTATGGTACCTTTGCCGAGCGCAACAGTGTAGGGTTCATGCGTCCGATCAACATGGAGGATGATTTGGGCAACCGTCAGGTGGACCGAGATTATTACACCACCTACGGATCTGAAGTTCGTCTTAGTTCTTCCTACACCTTGTTTGGACTAGAGCAGTCACTCGTAGGCGGCCTTCGCTATTTCAATGGACACATTGATCGCAAGCAATTGGGTTTGGGCACCGCTGCCGCTGTACTTGACTATAGCGTTCCTGCTGGCCCCTTTGCCCGAAATCTGGATTTTTCGAATTCCAATTTGGCTGCTTTTGTGGAGCAGGTGTTTCGCTTCTCAGATAAATTTCTTGTCACTGGGGGTGTTCGATTAGAGCAGATTCAGTCCACCATGCAAGGACAGCTCCATCGAGTGAATGGTGTACCGCAATTCTTGGAACCGATTACCCGAACCCGCTCTTTTGCTCTATTTGGTGTGGGTGCAGAATACCATGTCACGAAAAACTCTGAATTCTACACCAACTTATCCCAGGCCTACCGCCCCGTGTTGATTTCAGACCTGACCCCTCCTGCAACCACCGATATTATTGATCCGAATTTAACCGATTCCAAAGGCTATAATTTTGACTTAGGGTATCGTGGCAGCTTGACCCCTGCACTGCAGTTTGATTTGAACTATTTTTTCCTTCACTATGCGGATCGAATCGGTTCCATCGCTCAGTTGGAGCCCAATGGCCGCATCGTCCAGTTTCGAACAAATTTGGGAACTTCCATTAGCCGCGGATTTGAAGGTTATGTGGAGGTGGATCCCATTACGGCACTCTTCAAATCCTCCCAGGTAGGTTATTTGCACCTATTTGCTTCCCTGGCCTTTGTGGATGCTACCTATGGGGATTTTGAAGTGACCTCTATAAACAATGGGCAGATTCAAACACGTAATTTGAAAGGCAATCAGGTGGAGAATGCACCGCGCAAGATTAATCGATTTGGTGCTACCTACAGCTACAATAAATTTTCCATGACCTGGCAGCTGAGTGACATCGGAGAGGCCTTTTCAGATGCTTCCAATACCATCACCCCCAATGCAGCTGCAACGGTAGGTTTGATCCCAGCCTATCGTGTGCAGGACTTGTCAGCTAGCTGGAATTTCTGGAAGCAGTATTCGATCAAGGCAGGGGTAAATAATTTGACCGACGCACGCTATTTTACGCGCCGAGCGGGAGGCTACCCTGGTCCAGGGATTATGCCTGCCGATGGTCGTACGTTTTACTTGACTGCTGCGCTTAAGTTTTAAAGAAGCTTTCTCAATCGATCGATGTATTTTTTTAATTGATCTGCGTGAAAAAAAGAAATAGTCTCGCAAAGACGCCAAGTCGCAAAGGACTGCTTTCGATCCCCCTTTGCGTCTCTCCGTCTTTGCGAGAAAATAGAAAACCTCCCATCGTGGGGATGTAAACTTTTACATTTTCGGATTTTTAGTTCTTTTTCTGTAGGTTAAGGTGTTCCAAAGGAGAAACATCGGTTCAACCCTTCATCCACCTATGAAAACTTTATCTCTTCTCAGCTTTTTATTGGTTGTCATTCCTGCTTGGGCACAAAGCCCTAGCCCTAGCGCCAAAGACCGTCCCAACATCATTTTTATCATGGCGGATGACCATGCCTACCAAGCCATTTCGGCGTACAGCAATCGACTTATCGAGACCCCAAATATCGACCGCATCGCGAAAATGGGCATGCGCTTTACGAATGCCACGGTGACCAATTCCATTTGCGCGCCAAGTAGGGCCACCATCCTCACCGGCAAGCATTCCCACCTCAATGGTAAAATCGACAACGACTTTCCCTTTGATACCACCAATGTAACTTTCCCTCAACTCTTTCAGGAGGCAGGCTACCAAACGGCCATGTTTGGAAAGCTACACTTTGGAAATAATCCCAAGGGATTTGATCAATTTAAAATTTTACCTGGGCAGGGATCCTATTACAACCCAGATTTTATCACTAAAAACGAGGGCACTATTCGTGTAGAAGGCTATGTCACAGACATTATCACCGACATGACTCTAAATTGGCTGCAGGAAGAAAGAAATCCTGAGGAGCCCTTTCTCTTGTTTTACCTTCACAAAGCCCCTCATCGGGAATGGCTGCCTGCGGAACGACATTTGGAGGAGTTTACCCAGCGATCCTTTCCTGAGCCAGCCACCCTCTTTGACGACTACTCTGGCCGAGGACGTGCGGCTAAGGAGGCGGAGATGAATCTACTTAAGCACATGAATTGGTCTGGAGATTCGAAGATCTATCCTTCGGTGATGCGAGAACTGGGAATACCACAAACGTCCACCTGGGATACAATGGCTTTTTCTCGTGAGGTAGGGAGATTGACCCCAGCGCAGCTTGCCAACTGGACTCGCTCCTACGACAAGGTAAATGCTGCATTAAAAGAATCTTTTCCAGCTATGGATGAAAAAGAGAAGATGCAATGGAGGTATCAGCGTTATATGCAGGACTACCTAGGCACTATCCGTGCAGTAGACGAAAATGTGGGGCGCGTGTTAGATTACTTGGAGGCCAACCAACTGATGGACAACACCCTCATCGTGTACACCTCGGATCAGGGATTTTACCTGGGTGAGCATGGTTGGTTTGACAAGCGTTTTGTGTATGATGAAAGTTTCAAGACCCCCTTGCTCGTGGCTTGGCCAGGAAAAATAGCTCCCAAGAGTATCTCTACTACGATGGTACAAAATCTAGATTATGCACAAACCTTCTTGGAGGCGGCAGGCATCTCTGCACCTGCAGATATGCAGGGGGAGTCGCTAATTCCCTTACTTACTGGCAATTCCGAAGAGTGGACTCGAGATGCGGTCTATTACCACTACTACGAGTATCCTGCGGTACACATGGTCAAGCGACACTATGCGGTGGTTACCGAGCAGTTTAAATTGGTACATTACTACTACGATACCGACGAGTGGGAACTAATTGACCGGATCAAGGATCCGCAAGAATTGCGTAATGTATATAATGATCCTACCTATGCCCCTGTAGTAGCAGAGCTACACCGCAAGTTGGAGGAGCTACGGAAGCTATATGGAGACAATGCAGAAATCTCTCAAGGCTACTTGGATACCTACTTGGATCGCTTGGAAAAAAATGCAGCCTATGGATCCAATGCAGAGGTGACAAAAAAACTTTTGGAAGAGAGAAAGAAATCCAAGCAGGATTAGATTATTCCTGGACTTAGGGGTCCTTTCTTCAGAAAAAGTGCAGAAAAGTCCTAACTTTCTTTTTCAATCTGCTTATTCATGGTGCCCATTACCCACAAATCCACTACCCTTCGTAAAGCCATCGCGCAGGCTATTGTGCGTGTAAGTAAGCCGGAAACGGTTTTGGCCATTCGAAACCGTACCGTACCCAAGGGAGAGGTGTTAGAATGTGCTCGGGTAGCGGGGCTTTTTGCTGCCAAGCGTACGGCAGACATGATTCCGGATTGCCATCCTTTGCCGATCGAGTACACCGCTGTTCGCTACGAATTGGGGGAGCTAGAAATCCAAATTCAGGTAGAAATCCACACCATCTACAAGACCGGCGTGGAGGTAGAAGCCATGCATGCGGCCTCGGTGGTGGCCCTGACCATGTACGACATGCTCAAGCCAATTGATAAGGGAGTGAGCATTGAAGAGATCAAGTTGCTCGAGAAAAAAGGAGGCAAGTCCGATCGCAAAGCTGCGCTAGATTCAGCTAAACGAGCAGCGATTTTGGTTTGCTCCGATACGCTCGCAGCAGGGAAGGGGCAAGACCGATCCGGCGAAGTAATCCGAGAAAAACTAGTTAAACTGGGTATTACCGTATCGGATAAGCGCATCGTGGCGGATGCCATAGGAGCGATTCAAGAAGCGGCTAAGGAATTTGTCGCGCAGGGGGTAGACTTGTTGCTTGTGACAGGTGGTACCGGATTATCTCCACGGGATGTGACCCCAGAGGCCTTGGAACCCTTATTGGACCGACGGATTCCTGGAGTGGAGGAGGCGATTCGTGCGTATGGGCAGCAGCGCTTGGCTACGGCGATGCTTTCGCGTTCCCTTGCGGGCCAGATAGGAAAGACGCTAGTTCTTGCGCTGCCTGGATCGCCTGCAGGAGCAGCAGAAGGGATGGATGCAGTCTTTCCAGGTTTGTTGCATGCATTTTCCGTTTTGGAGGGGGCTCGGCACGACTAAGTTCTGGAAGGAAGTATTTCCTAAGTCTAAGGCAATTGAATCCCAATTTTTCCGTTCTTGAAATTAAAATTCTCATTTAACAAACTACCCTGTGAACTTCACTCGTCCATTGTTTTTTCGATTTCCCCTGCTATTGGTCCTTTCGTTTTTTTTCTTTGTTTCCTGCCAGGAAGCTGCCATAGAAATACCACTACCCAAAGGGGACGATGGCCAAGTCTTCGCCATCGACACTGAGGAGAGTGAGTTGCCCTATCTGGTGATTGACACCAAGGGAAAGGAGATTTTATACGAGCCGGGGGTACCTGCTACGATGAAGTTGTACCAACAAAAGAAATTGGTGCAGACCCAACCGATTGACTTGGAATACCGGGGTAAAACCTCTTTCCGCCTATCGGACAAAAAAGGATACAATTTCGAAACCGTAGATGCTGCTGGTGCTGGGGTGGATGTCGCCTTTTTGGGCATGCCTGCAGAAGAAGACTGGCGACTAATTGGTCATGTGGTCAATCTGAAAGACAAGTACATCCTAGACCAAAGTTTGATCTACAACTACCTGGGCTACGAACTTTCTCGAAAAGCGGGTAAGTATGCTAGCAGAGGCCAGTTTGTGGAGGTGGAGATCAATGGACAGTATCAGGGGGTGTATTTTTTCTGTGAAAAGCTGAAGAGAGACAGTAACAGAATCAACATCAAGTCGCTCAATTCCTCGGCCACCAACTTGACAGGAGGCTATATTTTGAAGATAGATAAGGCGGATGCAGGGCCAGAGCACAGCGGCAAGCCCAATTCCTATTTTATGAACAACTGGGATGACGATGCGCGTTACAACTCTTTCAATAGCTTCCGAAGCCGATACGACATCTTTCAGCAGGTAATTACTTTTCCAGCATATCAGGCGCCTTATCACTCCGAAAAGTACTTAGAAACTTATTTTACCTACGAGTATCCCAAGGCAGAGGAGATCACGGAAGCCCAGAAGACCTACCTAGCGGATTATGTAGATAAGTTTGAGACCGCCTTGTTGGCGGATAATTTTGGGACAACAACCCGGACTTACACCCAGTACATCGATTTGGCCTCCTTTGTTGACTACTTTTTAGTGACCGAGTTGTGTCGGAATGTGGATGCCTACCGCATCAGCACTTTTTTACAAAAGGACCGAGATGGGAAGTTGGCCATGGGACCGGTGTGGGACATGAATCAGGGTTTTGACGAGGGGGGAAGGATTCCCATGAACGACTGGGTAGCGAATTACAACGTTCATGTCAAAAATGATGCGTGGATGGTACCATTTTGGTGGCCGCGTTTGCTCACAGATCCAGTCTTTAAGCAGGCGGTCAAGGCTAGGTGGCAGGATTTACGTAGTGGTGCTTGGTCGGCGACTAGTATACAACAAATTGTAGATGAGGGAGTACAGGTACTGAATAAGAATGGCGCGGTGGTGCGAAACTACAAACTTTGGGATCAGGGGATCGGCGTCAAGCACGAGCAGTCTGTTCAGAATTTGAAAAGCTATTTGACGGAGCGAACAGCTTGGATAGACGGACAGGTAGGGGCTTGGTAAGTGAATTAGGGGAAAATTTTCTGTTACTTGGATCTAGACTAAGCTCTTTAGGAATGAATAAGTCCTTGACAGTGAAACATAACCTGAAAAATGGAAAATAAAAGCAGTTTTTTTTAGGTAGTGCATTTGGAAAAAATATCTCGTAGGTCTACATTTGCAACACGATTTCCGAAAGGGGTCGTCCTTACCATCCCCGTTAGGGGTAAAAATTCCTCCTTAGCTCAGCTGGTTAGAGCACATGACTGTTAATCATGGGGTCCTTGGTTCGAGCCCAAGAGGGGGAGCAAGCAAAAAGGTTCTTAGAAGCGATTCTGAGGCCTTTTTCGCGTTTTAGGGGATATGTATTTTCAGATTTATTTTTTCATTTGCACACGATTTGCACAAAAATCACACCTTAGCACAATCACTTTGCATTAGAATACATCCTTTTTGGATTGATTTTTTGAGAGATTAGGAGGCGTTTCTCTTGTGGATGTTAATGTATTATTGGACTGCCATTCTGGAAGGATGAAGGTGCATTATTGGTTAATATGCAGATTGAACATATCAGCCCAATTTAGATAAGAGATGTATTAAAAAGCCAAAAATCCTAATCCTATCTTAATCAAATTACCACCCTTTACCTGCTTTAAATCCATTGTATCCTGGATTTCCTTGTATTTTTGAGTATTAATCCTCACAGAGTTTCATAGAATGAATTAACGAGGGTTAAAAAGGATTTACTTTTATTAAGATTTATTCTTTTTGAATATTTTTTTTATGTACTCTTCAGAGTAGCCTGTGATAGTTGACATCTCCTTCACACTTTTTCCAATATGTGACTTTGAGTAGAGAATTTTCTTTCTTTCTCCTTCAATTATTTTACCAGGTGATTCACCTAAAATACTAGCAAGTTTTCGATAAGAAATGTTAAATTCTTTTTGAATAGATGTCAATGTAATTGTTCCTATATTGGTTTTTATAAAATTCAAAATTTCGTCCTTGGATAAAATTATTTTTTCATCAGTTATTATTGGTTTATTTTGAAGTTTATAGAAGAGAATAATAATAATGATAGATAAACTTGCGATAAGAGCATATAGAATTCTTTGCAAGCGTGAAGGGGTATTTGGTTTTGTGTAATCGGTAATGTAGGTTCCAAAATCATTTATTGCAATTTTATAAAGTCCTGAAATAGAACCAGCCCAAATAGAATCTTGAAATACTTCTAGACTTTGTTTATTGAACTCCTCACTTATGAGTTCATCTACTTCGAGATTTTTTTTATTCAATCGAAAAAGTCCTTGATTAGAGGTGAGAACTAAATAATCTGAAATAGACTTTACTGTATGAAAACCTTCGGTATTCGGTGCTATTTTTTCAATTTTACTATTCCTGATAATTCCTATTGAATTATTGGACAAGAAGTAAATATCTTCTGGGTAATTTTCTACAATAGAAACATCTATGATTTCCTCATTGAAGTCTAAAGCGACTTTAGGGTTTAGCTTGGTTCCTAACAATTTCAGCTTGTTATCTATTAAGTATAGAATCCTACCGTCATCCACATATTGATGAATCAATTTGATTGGTTTTGATCTATTTCCTTCGAGTGATAAGTCAACTGCTTCTACTTTAGATAAGTCTGTTTTCCAAACTCCTTGTGAGGTGAATAGCAAATATTCATCTTGGTTAAGAGGTATTATATCTGAGCCAAAGCCGATAGCTTTTCCATCGATTTCAATTTCGCCTAGAAGGGATTTTAAATAGTGAGTTTCATTGTCCTCAGCATAAAATAAGCCGTCATAAATCACGAATGTCTTATTGTTGAATTTTCTAATTTTCCCCGAAGAGTAGGACGGATAATTTGATATTCTTTTAAGATTCGAATCATAAATTCCATCGTAAGTACCTATGTAGTCAGAAGAAATAGCGCGAATACTAATGTCATCCAAATATTTTTTGAAAATAGTTTTGGTGTATACTACTAATTTTTGATCTACTATTTCATAAAGAAAATTACCAGTTGGAATTTTAAAAAAAAGTTCCTTTCTCTCCTCTAAATCAAGTTTTGTGGCTGGTTCAAAAATATTCGTAACCCTATTAAGCCTGGCCCACTTTGTTATCTCGCTTACTTTTTTAGAGATAGCCCCTTCTTCAAGGAGGTAGACTCCTTGGTTCGTTGCGATAAAAACATCATTCTTATCAATGGTCAAATTAAATGAGACTAGCTCTGAATCATTGAGCTGAGAGATGAGATTCTCTAATTTAAATCCCTTTTCTTGAGACTTAACTTGCTGGCTGATAAAAATTATCAGAATCAGGATAATTTTTCGCATTTGATAAGATTTAACTCTTTAATGCTAAGATATATATTTTTAAATACTAGAAAAGGTTTAAGTGTCAAATTATTTTTGCGCCGTCATAAATCTTAATTGATCGCAAACTTCATTTTGATGTATTTAAAAAAGCCCCTTTTGAGTTTCGTTTTTAACCCATTTTCACCAATGCCTGATTTAAAGAAAATGATTTTAAAGTCTTTAAAGTTTAGTGTTAACCACTCGAATTTATTTAAAGTAGTCTTCCTATTTCTATTTTCTTGTGTGACCGCAAGCGCTCAAACCTATTATTGGAATGTATGGAATACCACAACAACTGCCAGTTCAGGATTTTTTCATACTCCATCAAATTGGGTAGAAGCTTCCGGAACAGTTCCTACATCTTTAAATGACACAGGCGTCTACATTGTGGATGCTACTCTTCAAGGGACTAGAACAACTGGTAACACAAGAACTACAATAAAATTTAATAATCCTTATTCTATTGGGCAATTTAAAATAACTAGGGGCACTACTGTTGAATTAGAGTCTGATCAAAATATTAGTAGAACCATTACTATAATTGGTGGTGTTGGGGATGATTTTGTGATTGAAAATGGGAGCACTTTAGAATTAACTGATTCCTGGCCTGTGGCTATCACATTTTCAGGAGATGGTAATACTGGGGTGATTTCAGGTACTTACCGTGCTGGAGGTAATGTAAATAATAAAATTACAACTACAGATGGTACTAATACGGTAGTAACCATTACTGACACTGGTATGGTATATAATCAATATAACGCTCCAAATGGTGCACTTTTAGGTTCAAGCACAACGTTATTTTTTAATTCAGGATCATATTACGAGCACAGTTATACTAATGTTAATGCAGGTTATATTCCTTCAGCTAATTGGGATACAGCATCAACTATTAAATTGAGGGACAATTTTAATTCTTCAGGTACTAATAATAGTATTATTAATAACACTAGTGGTCAATCCTTTGGTAATTTTATTTTCTCATCAAATTCTTCAGCACAAACAGAGTTTTTAGCTGGGAATGGGAATGCAGTTGTAAAAGGTGATTTTACTATTTCAAATACCAATGAGAGGAACAAGTTTATAGCTACAAAGGAAGGAGTCCTTACTATAAATGGCAATTTAGAAGTAAAAGATAAAACAGTTTTCGAAGCCAGTTATACTGGTACGCTAAATGTGTTGGGTAATATAAAAATTAACGCAGGATTTGATGTTGCGGCAGGCTCCAGCTCAAAACTATACGTAAAAGGAAATATAGAACAAGTTGGAGGAGTATTTTGGCAAACTCAACCTAGCGGTATATTAGAATTTAATGGAACTACATCACAAACTTTTTCTCCAAAACAATTTAAAGGTGCTGCTTATTCTGTAAATGTAGATGAACCATTTAATATAAATATTAATAACCCTGCTGGTGTGGTTTTAACCACACCAAATGATTCACCTCTGCCTGTTTGGAAGGTCACCATTACTTCAGGTACTATAACAGGAACTGGTTCTATGAAATACGTAACAAATTCTGGAACCCCAATTTTAATATATGCTGGTAGCAGTTCACAAACAGCTACAGAAATGGAGTTTCCGCAAATTGATGGTCCCCATTCTCTAACAATTAACAACACGGCAAGCGCACCTAATAATGTAGTCAACCTTCCATTTTCCAGAACATTGAATGCAGCTGGGACATTAACATTAACGAAGGGTATTTTAGATAATTCGAATTACGTGTTAACAATTCTAAATACTGCTGTTGGGTCAGTTGTTGGAGGAAGTGGATCATCCTATATAAAAGGAACCTTGGAAAGAAGTTTGCCAGCTAATTTGGCATCAGGGTCTACCTATTCTTTTCCTCTAGGTAAATCAGCCTATAACCCATTTACATTAGTTAATCCAACAACAACTACAGGGGTAGTTTCTGTAACGGCTGAAGTTTTTGATGGACCAACAGGGGGCA
>Ga0181606_10005830_pt1 | contig 10133 bp, 9 predicted proteins | sample 041ome_10_FD_132994 | JGI IMG/M metagenome (GOLD analysis project Ga0181606, IMG submission 132994) | Coastal salt marsh microbial communities from the Groves Creek Marsh, Skidaway Island, Georgia - 041412US metaG (megahit assembly) | ecosystem: Environmental > Aquatic > Marine > Intertidal zone...
CGAGCCGAAATTGAGGAGCTCCATCTAACGGCATCTAATCTGTGTCCCTAATGGGCACCCGTACTACGGGCGGGTCATTCATCCGAATGGATCTAGCGGACAGGATGGCGAAATTGCGGGTCAACGAGGACACATAAAGGCGGAATAATGACGACCTATACCGAACTGATGAAAAGCTTTCTCGAGACCGGCCCCGGACAGTACACAGCTGATCTTCCGGAAACGTGGAAGCAAGGGCGCACAGCCTTTGGCGGCCTGACGGCGGCGCTTCTCCTGGCGGCCACAACCAATGACCACCCCAACCTGCCGCCTCTGCGGACCATGCAAGTGAATTTCATCGGCCCAGCAATTGATCTCCTTCATGTCACCAGCACGGTGTTACGCGAGGGCAAAAATAATATTACCGTTAGAGCCGAACTCGATAGTGATGCCGGCGCCGGAACCCATGGCTATTTCACCTTCGGCGTTGATCGCCCCCTTAATATGGTGATGGACTACCCAATCAAAGAGGGGGTGAAGCGGCCCGAAGAACTCGAGCCGCATGTCTTACCCGATCAAGCGCCTAATTTTCTGATAAACTTTGATCGGCGTTGGGTTTCGGGGCCTGGGTTTTTTGAACAATCCGACAATCCCGATATGTTGATTTGGGGCCGCCTGGTTGATGAACACAGTTGGGATCAGGGTCTCTTACCCCTCATTATTCTGGCGGATACGCCGCCTGCCGCATTTGGTTCTCTCAGCGGCGTGCGGGCCTTATCCTCTATGAATTGGAATATTAATTTTCTCACAGATAAGTTCGAGACCGAAAATGGATGGTGGCTCATGCGATCGGCCACACGGTTTATTCGAGACGGATATTCCTCACAACTCATTCAAATCTGGAATAGTGAGGGGCGGCGTGTCATGGATGCCATGCAGCATATCGCAATTTTTCAATAAGCTTGAAGCCGGCCTCGCGGGGTGACGCCCCCTTATGATCGGGATCATTTCCGAAACGCTTTCACCTTGAAGATCGGCGCTGGCTGTGAAGTAATAGACGCCGCAAGAAAGTGGAGGAAGCGACATGACAGATATTCTCGATTTAGGGGGACGCGTCAGCCTGGTGACCGGAGCCGGTCAAGGTGTTGGCGCACAGATCGCCAGACATTTGGCTCAGGCGACAAATTCGGGCGGCGTCGCCGTGAACGATTATTTTCTCGAGCGCGCCCAAGCCGTGGCCCAAGAGATCAATGATGCAGGTGGCCGCGCCATTGCGGTGCAGGCTGATGTCAGCAAGCGGGACAGCGTCTTGGCAATGGTTGAAGAGATTGAAGCGCAGCTTGGAGCGGTGGGTGTGCTCGTTAATAATGCCGGAAATGCTGGCGCAGAGCCCCACCCCGATCAGCGCAAACCGTTTTGGGAAACCGATCAGGATATTTGGGATCGGACCATTGGCGTAAATTTTTATGGGGTCATTAATTGTGTAGGTGCGGTTATCCCGGGCATGATGAAACGCCAAGCGCCGGGTCGCATTATCAGTATTATTTCAGATGCCAGCCGATATGGCGATTTGGGGATGGAAATTTATAGTGGCGCCAAAGCGGGCGCCGCCGGCTTTATGCGCAGTGTCGCGCGCACAATGGGGCGCCACCAAATTACAGCCAATAATATTGTGATCTCGCTCACCGAAACGCCAGCGACGCAAGCCTGGCTCGATGACCCTGAACGCATGAAAGGCACCATGTCGAAATACATTATTCGTCGTCCAGGCAAGCCCACCGATATCGCAAATATGGCGCTATTTTTGGCCTCGGATGCCAGCGAATGGATTTCAGGACAGACCTATCCGGTGAATGGTGGCTTTACCCTCGCCCTCTAGACTGTGGGCGTTAGCGGGTTCGACTAAAGGCATCCGCGCGATCAATATCGTCCACCAAGCACGTCGCGGCGCGCTGGTAAACAAAGGCGGCGGCTAAGGCAAGTGCGGGCCCCACTAAGAGAGCATAGCGCAAACTATCCGCGCCATAGCTGGGGGCCAAGGCGTCGCTGACCAGGCCAATGGAGAGCGGCCCGAGACCCAGGCCAATGAGGTTGACGACGAAGAGCGAAATGGCGGTGCCCGTGGCCCGCATCGCCACGGGGGTGACCGCTTGCATCAGAGCAAGGCTGGGCCCTTGAAAAAATATTCCAAGAAGAGCCGGCACGCCATAGGCCAAAACTGCAGCATGTGCCGAGCTCGCCATGACGAGGGCAAGATAGGCCGGCACCAGCACCAAGGCGCCCAGTGCCGACACCCATAATCCCCAACGGCGATCACGCAGGGTCAGCCGATCGACCAGAAAGCCGCCTACAAAAATTGTTCCAATCGGGCCCAGTAAGCCAATGGACAAACCGAGCACTAAACCCACTTCATTGGTCGCCATCCCATGCGAGCGTGTCAGGAAGGAAGGCAACCATGTGATCAGGCTTGTCGTCATGCCCACCATGAGGGTGAGGGCAACCACGATCCAAACATAGGTTTTTTGCTGCCAAAGGAAGGACAGCGTTGCTTTAAAGTCCGGCGGCGCGTCGGATGTTGTTTGGCCATCGGCCGCACCGCGCTGAGGCTCTGGCATCGACCATAAGATTGTTAAGGCGAGTAAGATGCCCGGCAGGCCGATCACAAAGAAAGCGGCACGCCATCCATATTCGCTCGCCACATAGCCGCCCACGATAAAGCCAATTAAAACACCAAGATTGCCCCCTACCGACATAATCGCGACGGCGCCCGAACGTTTCTCAATGGGATACAGGTCAGATAAGATTGAGGTCGCGCTGGGCGTGGTTCCGGCTTCGCCAACACCTACCCCAATACGGGCTAGAAATAATATCCAAAAACTATTGGCCAGACCACATAAGGCCGTCATCACGCTAAATAAAGCGAGTGAGAGACTAATGATGATTTTGCGGCTCATGCGTTCGGCCAAACGCGCAATGGGGACGGCGAGCGTCGCATAAAAAATCGCAAAAGCGGCGCCTGTTAAAAGCCCTAACAAAGTATCATTCAAGGCAAGCTCTTGCTTAATATCCGGTAGGAGAATGCCCAATATAAAGCGATCAAGCACACTAAATGTGTAGACCAGCGTTAGCAGACCCAGTGTATAGGCGCGTGTGTTCACCATCCGCATCATTGCTGTTCGAACCCATGCGGGTCAGCGATTTTTGGCCAGAACTGATCGTCGCGATGCTGATAGGGCGTCCCCACAATATCCATCGACATCGCGCCGGGCGTCGCAACATGGCGAATTTCTTGCGCCACGGGCACAAAGCTATTGTAAAAATGTTGGGTCGATTTCACGATAATTGTCCGCATCTCCTCCAAGGGAATACCGATCTCTAAAAACGGCTTACGGCTAAAGACTTGAGTGCGGATTGTATTGACCAAAAGATTGACGTTATGCTCAAGTCGCAACCAAACCGTGGTTCCAAGCGGCGCCTGAGCATCGCCATCTCCCATACCATGGGTCAATGTGTCTGAGATGGCCACAATCTCGGCATATATATTTTGGGGCAGCCCCGAAGACGGGCCGTGCTTGCCGCCAAGGCACAGATTGAGCCGCGCGCCCTCGCCGGCTGCTTTGCAAATATCAACCACGCCGGGGTCCCAAAAGATCCCAATAACGACATCGCTGAGCCCTCGCGCCATCACCGCCTCTAACATAAAGGTGCTATCCGAGGGTGCGCCGCCACCTGCATTATCTGCGGTATCGGCCAAGACCAGCGGCAGGTTATTGGTGGTGCTCGCATAATCCAAAGCCTCATCCAATGAGATATAATTGGTCCGAAAATTCTCCCGCAAATCCCAAATGCGGCGACCAAAACGCTCCGCAATGGATTGTGCCAAATCCGGATCATGATCGGTAATGGCGAGCATGCGCGTTCCCATTTCCGGCATATCTCCCATGGGAAAACCGTGATTTAAAGAGAGCGATAAAACGCCCGGTTTTTGTTCTTCGGCTTGCATCGCTTCGACAAACGATTTCATCGGCTCGAGGGGCGTCATATAGAGACCCATCATCTTACAATCCCACATGCGCATCACCGGCCGGATTTCGCCCCGTGCTGTGCGTGTCGCCAGCGTGTAGAGTTCTTCAGCTCGATCATCAATATCGTCATGCGGATAAAGTTTGAAGAAAATAATCAGATCGGCATGCGTCATCATTTGTTCGGTCAAATGGCCATGCAGATCAAATTCGGCGCCGATCACACATGTGTCACCAACGATTGCTCGCGTCGCGGCTAACATATCGCCTTCGCAATCATCCACCCCTTCGGCCTGCATCGCGCCATGCATCATATAAAGAACAATATCAACCGCACCGGCGGCTTTTAAATCGCTCAAGATTTGGTCTTTAAACAGATCATATGTGGCGCGGGTTGTTCGTCCTGCGGGTTGCGCAAATGTGGAGATGGAGTGAATAATCTCATGGCCGTCCGCCTCGGCGCGGGTTTTCCAGACATGCAAAGGCGAGTTAAACGGCAGGGGCGGAAAATCGAACACATTGTCACGAAAATAATATGTTTTCTCGAAGTCCTGCTGGCCGGTTGGGAGAGGCGAAAAAACATTGGTCTCCGTGCCAAAAGATGCCACAAATATACGCATACAAGCCCCCTCCATGCCCATCACGGATTACCCGCATCGGAATTCCACGCAGGTGACCAAATATTTGATAAATTTTAGTTTAGTTTAACTGTCTTCACAAATGGATATTAAAATGACTACGCAAACACCCCCCACCGCCATTCCCATGTCGGCCTTCCGGCTTTCGGACGATCTCATTTTTCTCTCAGGACAACTTGCCTTCAATGCGGAGGGCCAAATTGAGGGCGACATCACAGCCCAAACGACGCAATGTTTACAAAATATTCAAGCGATCTTGCGCGCCCAAGGGTTGGATATGAGCGACATTATTAAGTCGACCGTATGGCTCACGCAAAAGTCGGATTTTGCGGCATATAATAATGCCTATCGCAGCTTCTTCGGCGAAGGCCCTTATCCTGCGCGGAGTACGGTTGTCTCTGAGCTGGTCCTCGAGGGCGCGCGTATTGAAATCGAAGTGATCGCGCGCCGCCATGCGTAGCTAAGATGCTCTGGTCGAAAGCATCGTCTTTATTGCAATAATCGAATTTGGGGTGGATAGGTTCCAAGGTTGTGACATATGCTGGACGGAGCACCCCAGACCGGGGCCGCGATAGCTTTTGGCGCAATTTTTCGCAAAGGACCCTTCTCTATGCTTGGCCTTTTTGGACGCTGGTTGTTTTCTCTGCTCGCTCTGTGCCTGATCATGCCAGAGGCCTTGCTCGCCCAAACAAGCCGCCGCCCCAATATTGTTCTCCTGCTGGTCGATGATGCCGGCTTAATGGATTTTGGAAGCTATGGCGGTGAAGCCAAAACGCGCACGATCGACATGTTGGCGAAAAATGGTGTGCGGTTTAGTAATTACCATACCTCTCCTCTGTGTGCGACGTCGCGGGCCATGCTGCTGACCGGCCTAGACAGCCATCGGACGGGCATTGGGACTATTCCCGAAGCCCTGGCCACAGATCAACATGGCCATCATTCTTACGCACTGCGCTTGCATGACACGATTGTCACTCTGGCGGATTATTTGCAGGCGGCCGGCTACGCCACCTATATGACGGGAAAATGGCACCTCGGACGCGGGGCCGGCGATTTGCCCAATTCACATGGCTTTGATCGCTCTTTTGTTTTAGATGCCTCGGGTGCCGATAATTGGGAACAAAAATCTTACGTTCCCTATTATGCCGAGGCGCCTTGGTTTGAGGACGGAGCCCCCGCCAAATTGCCCGATGATTTTTACTCCTCCCGTTTTCTGGTGGATCAAATGCTCCAGTATCTCAACAGCGCGCCTGAGGAGAAACCATTTTTTGCCTTTATCGGCTTCCAGGCAATTCATATCCCCGTGCAGGCACCGGCTTCGTTCACCGAAAATTATGCGGGCGTCTATGCCAAAGGGTGGGACGCCCTGCGCCAAGAGCGTTTTCAAAAGGCGCAAGAGATCGGCCTAATTTCGTCCTCCGCCGAGCCGCCCCAGCCACCGATCAAGCATCGTGATTGGGAGAGCTTATCGCCCGAGGATCAGCGCCATTACGAAAAACGCATGATGGTGAATGCGGGCATGCTCGAGGCGATGGACACCCATATTGGCCGCCTTGTCGCGCATCTCAAACAAACCGGGCAATTCGACAATACGATTTTCATCGTGACATCGGATAATGGGCCAGAATATGCCGACCCCGCGGCCCTACCCTCGTTCCGCCTCTGGATGACCCTCAATGGCTATGATGATGAGATCAGTCGTTTAGGGGAAAAAGGGAGCATGGTCAGCATTGGCCAAGAATGGGCCAGCGCGGCGGCCAGCCCAAGTTCCTTATTTAAAATGTATGGCGCGGAGGGCAGCTTGCGGGTTCCGCTCATCATCAGTGGGGCTGGAATAGAAAATCGGGGCTTTCAAGACGGATTAAGTTTTGTCACCGATGTGATGCCAACGCTTCTCGATCTGGCGGATCTACCCATTCCCGGGGGTTTAGATGGCCGCAGCCTGCGCCCCATTCTTGATGGGCAGGCGACCCAAGTCTATAGCGAGACTGATCCTGTCGGGATTGAGGTTGCGGGAAATTCCGCCTTGTTTAAGGGCCGGTATAAACTAACCCGCAACACCCTGCCCCATGGTGATGCGGCCTGGCGTTTATATGACTTGGTCGCCGATCCGACAGAGCAAATAGACCTATCTGCCGATCGGCCAGACCTCAAAGAAGAGCTTCTGAGGGATTACGCCCTCTATGCTGAGGATGTGGGGGTTCGCCCTTTACCGGCCAATTTCGATATTCAAGCGCAAATCGCGGCCAATATGCTGAAAAAAACCATGGCGCGCTCAACGCCCTTTGTGCTCGCGGCGCTCGCCCTCCTGATGGCCCTCATCGGTCTTTTCTATTATCGACGAAAATCTGCGCGCTGAGGCTAATTTTTGGTAGCGCCGCCCGTTTTTGGTAGACTATATTGAAGGTCTAATTATCAAAAACGGGGGGCGTGATATGACCTATGACTTAATCATTCGCAATGGAACAATCTATGATGGAATGGGGACACCCGCCTATGTGGCCGATATTGCTGTCCGTCATGGGAAAATCGACAAAATTGCCCCCTCAATTTCGGAGAACGGTCGCGAAGAGGTCGACGCAACAGGGAAATCGGTAACGCCTGGCTTTGTCGATGTGCACACACATTATGATGGGCAGGCGACATGGGATAACCACCTCACGCCATCGTCTAATTTGGGCACCACTACTGTGGTGGTGGGTAATTGCGGGGTCGGCTTTGCACCATGCCGGCCCGAAGATCGAACTGTATTGGTTCAGCTTATGGAGGGCGTCGAAGAAATTCCAGGCACCGCGCTTGCCGCAGGCATTCCCTGGACCTGGGAGAGTTTCCCTGAATATATGCGCGAATTGGATCAGATCGAACGCGACATTGACATTGCCGTTTTCGTGCCGCATGGCCCTTTGCGAGTATACGTGATGGGGGAACGCGGTGTCCGACGCGAGGCCGCCACGCCTGACGATATCGAAAAAATGAAGGCCCTGGTTGCCGAGAGCTTGGATGCGGGCGCCGTTGGCTTATCGAGCTCGCGAACATTGCTCCACCTCAGCAGTTCAGGAGACAATGTTCCGACATTCGAGGCCTCGGCAAATGAAATGAAGGCCCTCGGAACTGTGCTCAGTGGAGAGCGCGGCCACGTCATGCAATTTATCTCCGATTGGAAAGACGCGGAAGAAGAGTTTGATATTTTACGCGCCACCAGCCGAGCAACCGGCGCCAAGGGCACGTTCACCCTCATTCCGATTGAAAATCCAACGGAGGGCATGAACGAAAATCCAGACTTATGGCGTGAGCAGGTCAAGCGCATTGAGGCCGCACAAGCCGATGGGCTCGACATTCGTGGGCAAGTCATATCGCGCCCGATCGGCATTTTAATGGGACACCCGGCCTCAATGAGCCCCTTTTATCGGCGCCCGAGTTACCTTGCACTTGCCGGATTATCGCCCGCAGAAAAATCTGCCAAATTGAAAGACCCAGAGATTAAGGCGAAAATTTTATCTGAACAAAATGATAATCCTCATATTTTTGTGCAATTACTGTCGACCAATTTTGACGCCATGTATCCTATGGAAAATCCGATCGAATACTTACCGAATAATGAAAACTCGATCGCGGCGCGCGCGGCCGCAGACGGGATAAGCCCAGAAGAATGGCTATATGATTTTCTTGCCGATAATGAGGCTCAGAATTTGATTTATATTCCGGCTACCAGTAAGTCGAAAGAAAAAATAGCTGAGCTTTTGAAACACCCCTATACGGTGGAAGCCCTTGGGGATGGCGGCGCACATGTCGGCTCTATTTGTGACACCAGTGCGAATGTCTATTTGCTAACCAAATGGGTGTTTGATGAACAGCTGTTCACCTTGGAAGAGGGGATCAAGAAAATCACCCATGACCCCGCTCAGTTTTTCTCCTTCAAGGATAGAGGGAGCTTAGCCCCGGGCAAGAAAGCAGATCTCAATATTATTGATTTCGATAATCTGCGTCTCAAAACACCTCATATTGTGGATGACCTGCCGGGGGGTGGCACACGCTTTGTGCAAAGTGCCGATGGGATTGTTGCCACTTTTGTTGCCGGTCAAAAAATATTTGCCAATGGTCAACCCACCGGCCAGCTTCCTGGAAAATTGGTGAGAACCGGTATCGACACCACCGCTCAAGCGGCCGAATAAATCCGGCTAAGCCGACGCCGCTCGTGTCTCGCGTGCACTCGGAAAAGAAAATGTCATCATCCGCATAACACGGATGATGACATTGCTCCCCCAAGATCTCCCCAGAATATCAACTGGGCTGTAAACAGCTTAAAATTTAGAGCTTCACCAAGAGATCGGCCGCACGCTTCTGGTTTGCAACCACGCGTTCACGGTCGGCTTGAACAAGTTCACGTCGCCGCGATATGCCATCGCCCGCTTCCAAAGCTATTGCGGTATCGGCAACCACTTTCTTCGAAATTTCTTGATCAACCGTCTCAGAACTACTCGACCGTTCTACAAGTTTTTGAAGCCGATCCGCGTTTGAAGACACGCCCTTTTTATTATCGCTCGGGGTGGCACTCTTCATTCGTTTTTCAAGCAATCCGTCGACCCATTCAGCATTGTCTGAAATCATTGTGTCGCCTTGCTCAACAATTTTTTCGTTGGATGCCGCGATAATTTCGTTGATCGACTGCAATAAGTTATTCACTTCGACCATTTTCTGGCCAATTTCACGGAGCTCATCATTCAGATCGGCTCGGTTCTCTAATTGATCAATACGGGTCGCATTGCGCATCATCGATACAAAATTTGTTTCGACTTCCGATGTCGGGGTCAGCCCATCAATCATGATCAAACGGCACCGATACAGGTCATCGACATTATCGATGGCAATGGCGCGGTTCCCCATAAAGGCCGAGCTATAGTTTCGTTGCAGCAACAAGCGGTGCTCGTCAATGTCGGACAGCAACAACATAAGCTCTGCATATGTGGTTGATATGCCGGAGTCTAATTCAAAGATCCGGCGCTGATTTCTACGAATATTTGCTAGGTTCTCTTTTACGGTATCATCTGCCATGGTATTCCCCATCAGTCTAATTGGAAGGCTCTTCAGACACTGTGTGATCAGAGTCCTGTGGAAGGCTGTGTCTTGTCGAACGCGATATTTTATTCATTTGAATAATTCCCTTATACGGCTCAGATAAGCCGCAAAAGCGATATATGAAGTCAAAAATATTGTCCGCCTGGTCGGCCGCGACCACAACATGGAACTGCTCAACGTCGAACGAGTCGACCATGCCGGCAACGGCATGTTTGCCGACTGGAAGCCCAGCCACATTGTGGAAATACACCTCATTAATCCCCCGCTTCATCAGCTCCGGAATTAAGACATCCGAACCCCCATCATATAAGACGCCGGAGATTAACCAGGTGTAATCGAGATATTGAACCCGTGGATCTGGTTCTTTCATCAAGAGAGCCATGATCAACTTCCCACATATTTAGAAACAATAGAGGGC
>Ga0181606_10005839_pt1 | contig 10125 bp, 11 predicted proteins | sample 041ome_10_FD_132994 | JGI IMG/M metagenome (GOLD analysis project Ga0181606, IMG submission 132994) | Coastal salt marsh microbial communities from the Groves Creek Marsh, Skidaway Island, Georgia - 041412US metaG (megahit assembly) | ecosystem: Environmental > Aquatic > Marine > Intertidal...
TTCTCCACCAACATTTCGCCGTACTGGTATTTGTTTTCAAAAAGGCGAATCTCTGGCTTATTGGCAGGGTCGAGTCCTTGAAAGACCTCCTTTACATACATCTTAGCCACGCGTTGTGGCGTCCCTTTTAAGCTATCGTCCTCCATATCCAAGCCGAGCAAATCCATGATTTTTCCAAAATGATAGGCGATACCGCTCATCTTTTCCTCATCGGACAACAAAAACGCATCGGACTTCATCGGAGTCTCCTTTGAAAACCCGTTTATTTCGTGGTCATCTAACATGTCCACCGCCTCAAAATTCAATCTAAATCTATCCTTCATAATCCACAAAATTTCTGGGTGTTTCGTATAATCTAACTTTTAAATCGTGCTCTGGGTTGATGTGTGGTCTCAATCGCTCCCAAATTACGATGGCAATATTTTCGGCACTTGGTATTACTTCATTAAAGGGCGGAACCTGTTCGTTCAGGTTTTTGTGATCAAAGGGCTCCTCTACTTCGCGTGCAATAAGATCCTTAAGTACTTTCATGTCCATGACGTAGCCGGTTTTTGCATCAACCTGTCCACGCACAGCCACAACCAATTCATAATTGTGCCCGTGGTAATGAGGATTGTTGCACTTTCCGAATACTGCTTCATTCTGCTCGTAGGACCAATCGGCCCGATACAAGCGATGAGCCGCATTAAAGTGCGCTTTTCGATAAACCGTTACCTTTCCCTTGTTCATCATGCCACCTCTGTTTTCCGTGTAGCTTCCACAAACCGATCAAATACAATTTTGAACCATTCGGTGTAGCGCTCGGGACGTCGTTGTAAATCCATCTGAATATCTTCGAGCCTCATAGAGCGATAACTCGCCACCTCCTGCAGATTGATGTGGGGTTCGGTATTCGTATAACCCACCAGAACGTGATCCAATTCGTGTTCAATAAGACCGTTACCCATATCCGCTATGTAAATGAACGAAAACAGCGGTCTCAAATCGGCATCCATACCCATCTCCTCCTTAAGCCTGCGCTTGCCCGCCTCAATAATGGGTTCATTTTCACGGGGATGACTGCAGCAGGTATTGGCCCATAAACCGGGTGAATGGTATTTAGTCCAAGCGCGCTGTTGAATGATTAACTGCCCGGCATTGTCAAATAAGAACACAGAAAAAGCACGGTGCAGCAATCCTTTTTCATGAGCCTCCATCTTTTCCATAGTTCCTACTTGGCGATCCTGCGCATCTACTAAAACAACATGCTCTACCATTGGGAAAGATTAAGGCGATACCTCAAATAGGTACTCAAGATTAAACTGTATTTGCGCTGATTAGGAATGCGAATGCGTTCTTGCAAAACCACCTCGGGGGATGTATTTTGAATTTTTCGAAACAGGGACAAATAATATACGTAGGCCAAATAAACGCCAAATCGAGCCTTTACGGGAAGCGCCAAAATACCTTCATGTGCGGCTTTGAAGTCCGCTTCGATTTCCGCTTCGATTTCGCGCTTGCAGGCCTCATCGAAACAATTTAAATCGATACCTGGAAAATACGTGCGGCCCAAATGGTTAAAATCGGCGTGTAAATCGCGTAAGAAATTAACTTTTTGAAATGCACTTCCCAATTTCATGGCAGGTGCTTTTAGCGCCTCGTATTGCTCTTTATTGCCTTCGGTGTACACGGAGAGGCACATCAAACCCACGACCTCTGCACTACCCAAAATATACTCCTCGTAGGAGGCTCGATCGTGCTCGGCGTCGGTTAAGTCCATCTCCATGCTGTGAAGGAATGCGTCTATCACCGGACGTTCAATATGGTACCGATTCACCACCTGCTGGAACGAATTCAAGATGGGATTCAGGCTAATTCCCGTCTCAATAGCGCGGTAGGTGTCCGCCCGAAACTCATCCAACAGTTGCTTTTTATTAAAATCGTGAAACGTATCCACAATTTCATCGCCAAAGCGTACGAACCCATAAATGGCATAGATGGGATCGCGAAGGTCGCGGTGTAAAAGACGAATGCCCAAGGAAAACGAGGTGCTGTAGGCCCGAGTTACCATGCGGCTGCTCCGAATGGAAATTTCATCGAAAAGTGCTTTCATAGGGCTACAGGTTCGAAATGTTGGTCTATAACATTAGCCACTACTTCTCCACTAATTAGCGAAGGTGGCACACCGGGGCCTGGCGTCGTAAGCTGTCCCGTGTAAAATAAATTGGCAATTTTTTTACTGCGGATTTTCGGCTTTAAAATGGCAGTTTGGTCGAGGGTATTGGCCAACCCGTAAGCATTTCCTTTAAAGGAATGATAATCCTGAATGAATTCCTTGTGGGCATAACTGCGTTTGTAAATAATTCGATCGCGTAGGGTATATCCCAAGCGGGCCTCCATGCGATCCATAATCATATCCAAGTAGCGCTCCCGGACACCTTCCTCTTCCTGTAATCCCGGGGCTACCGGAATGAGGATAAAAATGTTTTCCTTTCCCTTTGGCGCCACAGAAGGATCAGTTTTGCTGGGATTGGAAACATAAAACAGCGGTTTGCTAGGCCATTCCTTAGATTTATAAATGGTGTGCGCATGGGCATGGAAAGGTGCATCGAAAAATAAATTGTGATGCAACAAACCAGGTAATTCGCCCTCAATCCCTAAATAATATATAAGCGAACTGGGTGCCAGCTTGCGATTATCCCAGTATTTTGGGGAGTATCCGCGGTAGGGTTCATCTAGAATTTGTTGGTCCGTATGATGATAATCCGCTCCCGACACCACCAAATCGCAATCCCATTGTCCGCTATGCGTGCGCACACGGGCTATGCGACCATCGACTACATCAAAACTGCGAACTTGTTCTCCTGAGTGAATTTTTACTCCGAGCTCTCTCGCCACGGAAACCATCCCCTCAATAATCTTGTGCATACCTCCCATGGGATACCATGTACCGCCCACCATATCGGCATAATTCATTAGCGAATACAGCGCTGGCGTGTCCTCGGGCATAGCTCCCAAAAACAACACGGGAAATTCCAATAGCTGAATCAGCCTCGAATCCTTGAATTGCTTGCGGATGTAAGAGCTGATGTTTTTAAATAGATGTAGTTGAAGTGCGCCTTTGATCACCCGCATGTCGGCAAATTCGCCTAGACTCAAACCCGGTTTGTATACAAGGTCTTGTATTCCAACTTCATATTTGTAAGCGCCCTCATCGAGAAACTTGCGCAACGCTTTTGCACTTCCCGGCTCCACCTTTTCGAATAGGGCTAAAATCTCTTCCATGCTCGCACTGATGTCCCAAGCATCGTCACCCTCGAAATAAACTCGATAACTCGGATCTAGCCGGACTAGATCATAAAAATCTGATGGCTTCTTGCCAAACTGAGCAAAAAAATGTTCGAAAACATCGGGCATCCAATACCACGAGGGGCCCATATCGAATTTGAACCCATCGGCCTCAAATACCCGAGCTCGGCCTCCAAGGGTTTCGTTTTTCTCGATTAGCGTAACATCGTGACCTCGCTTAGCCAAATGACAGGCAGCGCTGAGACCGGCAAATCCGCTACCAATTACAATGGTTTTTGGCATATTAGTATCGATAGTCTTTTAGTTTTTCCATGAGCTTCTTCCGGGCGAGAAAAATACGGCTCTTTACAGTACCCAGAGGGATACCCATGATTTCCGCAATTTCTTCGTATTTGTAGCCCTCATAATGCATCATAAAGGTATCTACGTAGGACTTATCTACACTTTGTATTTCGCTCATAATGCTTTTGTAATCTGAAAGATAATCTGTTCGAGTTTCCTTGGCCGCCTCTTTCTGATTTAGGAAATAGTTGTTATCGGTAGAATCTACAAATGTGTTCTGCACCTTCGCCTTGCGGTACTTATTTATAAAGGTATTCCGCATAATGGTGTAGAGCCATCCTTTAATATTGGTTCCGGGTTGATATTTCTCCCGGTTGGAAATCGCCTTGAAGTACGTGTCTTGCACCAAATCGTTCGCCTCTTCGCTATCTTTTGTTAAATTGAGAGCGAGGCGTTTTAGGAACGTTCCTTGATGCACCACTAGATTACCAAATTCAACTGAAGTCATAACGTCTATTTTGTTTAAGCGTTTCTGCTCAAAGTTAAACAAAAAGGTGAGTTAACCTTATTTTTGTTGAAACTTTTTAACTTTTCTTTTAAACAAAGTGAACAAAACATGACAAAAACCTTGCCATAACACCGTTTTGCTTTAAACCGACAAGGCGAATTCATACCTTTGCCCATTCATATCCAATTTTAGAATGATTGATTTACACGAAACACAGCGCATCAAAGATCTACTTGACGCAGACCCCGAAAATTTTCAAGAGATTATTGAGTCGTCGTCCTTAGCTATTTGCATTACAAATCCGGACGGAATGTATTCGTCGGTAAACCATAAGTATCTAAAACTCTATGGATACTCATCCGAAGAGATGATTGGTTCGTCTTTCTTGATGGTGCTCGAGGAGCACAACAAGGAAAAACTTCAGGAGCTGCACGATATGTTCATGAAATTGAAAGACGAGATTTTCAGACACTGGGAAGTAATGCGAAAAGACGGTCGAATTTTTCACATCACTGCAGATGCAGGGTACTCTCCGAACATCTTGGGCCTGCCACACAAGGTTACATTCGTTTGGCCCGAGGACGAAGACCTCCAACAATTGATTTCGAACTAAGTTTTTAGGCTTTTTATTATTGTTCCTGGAAACCCGACAAGTTGTTAGTAAATGACACGGTTCAGTTGCTCCAGATCTTTAACAACGGTCACATTGGACGGTTGATCTAGGTCGTCTAGAAATTGTATGTTCCCACTGATGATTATCGATTTCTTGGGAAATACCTGAGATAGGCGATTTAAAAAAAGCTGAGAATCTTCTTGGGATGCGGGCTCTGTAATAAAGGTCATGAGCACATGGGGGCTCGTAATATTGGCCACTTGAATCACATCGTCGAACGGAATATCCTGTCCGAGATAAACACACTGCTTCCCCTTGTTCTTGATGAGATAAGTGCTGAGCAGAATGACCAACTCATTAAACTCACTCTCGGGTAAAAACAGCAAAAATTTCTCCGCGTCGCTCTGTGCAATGGGAATAGCATCAATAGCAACCACAACCTTTTGGCGAATGAGATTGGTAATAAAATGTTCTTGAGCGTGAGAAACCTCACCCGTACGCCACATCAATCCAACGCGTTGCAAAAAGGGATAAATGAGCTGAAGAATGGTTTGTTCAAACCCGCGCTTAATCAAACTCGTATTGAAAATCTTCTCAAATCGCACCTCATCCAGCTCGAGCATGGCCAAAACTAAGCCGTGCACCTTAGCCTCTAAAGCTACGTCGTCTACATCGTTTACCGCCGTTCGATGAGCGGTTTTTACAGCCGCGAGAAACTCGCTGGAAGTGAGCTTACTAACGCGTGAAATTTTCATTCCTGAATTCAGCAGGAGTGAAATATTCATAAGTTTCTTTAGCTGATCTTCGTCGTAAAAGCGAATGTTGGAATCGGTGCGTTTAGGCTGAAGAATCCCGTAGCGCTGCTCCCAAACCCTAATGGTGTGAGCCTTAACCCCAGAAAATTTTTCCAAATCTTTTATCGAATATCTCGTCTCCAAACGCCCTGCTATCTTTAACCAATATCAAAAATAAACGGATCCCATTATCTTATACAATACCCAAAGCAAATTGTTTATAAACAACTAAAAGTCAATAAAATGCCTTTTGAAAATTTTGATTTACTTTTTGCGCTAAAATCATGTTGTCCATGGTTTGTGTTTCATTTTCTGTGCGAAGGTCGAGCGCGTTACCCTCAGCATAAAACACATCGTGCAAATCCAAATGCACCCGTAACGTGGCCGATTCACCTGAAGGCACCTGAATACTGCGCATTAATTCATCGGAACGCTGATAAAAACTGTCCATACCAATGTGAAACAGAAAGAGCATGTCGTAATTGCCCGAGCCGGTATCGGCCCGCCCTTCAACTTTCCAAAAAATATATTTACTCGTCCATGTCCAATACATATTTTGGAGTGAACTCAAGGGATTACTCACCTCTACACTGGAAGGATCTGTGGCATTGGTGGTGGGATCGAGACCAATCCCAAAGGATATTCCGGAATAGGTTTGAGCTGCCGCAGGAACGGACCAAATCTGCGGTTCAGACTTCTCAAAATCGATTAATGTGGGTTGCCAATTTGCCACTTGATTCTCACTGTGCAATTCAGGATTGGACACGTAGAATTTAACCGTCTCAAACTTGAATCGAACCCCATCATCTCCCGTAACCTCTTCCTGCAATGCGTAAGGAGTCTCATTAAAATCCAAGACAAACTCAATATCGAGCGTCCCGTTCGATTGCGGAATCGGGTCTTCTTTGCAGGCTACCATTGATAGGGCAGTAAACAGGGCCGCTGCTCCAAGTTTAAAATATGTTTTCATGTTGCGGAGTCTTTTTAATTAATTAGCGGAGCAACCTTGTTGTGTTCGGGCGTTTGCTCAATGGCCTCCATTATTTGTGCCAAAATAGTGCCAATTTCTGCATCGTAGTCTACCTGAAGAGGTTCCTTGAAGTTGATGCGCAGCTGGACGCGCTTTTTCTTGAGCGCCAAACCCTTGCGATCGAATGCCCTTCGAAACCCATCGATGGTCACAGGAATTACGATGGGGCGGTTCCGTTTGATGATGTGCGCCGTACCCTTACGTCCCTCTTTAAATGGCCGTGTGGTACCCTGTGGAAAGGTTATGACCCAACCATCGGCCAGTGCACGATCAATTTTTTGCGTATCCTTTAGGTCGATGTCGCGTTGAATTTCTTGCCCTTTTTCTCTCCAGGTGCGCTTTACGCTAATACTTCCCCCAAGCCTAAAAATCCGCGGTAACAACCCCGCTTTCATGGTTTCTTTGGCGGCAATAAAATAAAGACGCACGCGCGGGTTTAATAGATAGATGGGGTTCCTCAGCCGATTGTAAAACCCGTTTTTCGCAGCAAAAATGGCGTGATACATAGCCGCTACATCAGCGTAATACGTTTGGTGGTTACTCACAAACAATACGGTCTCATTCGGCAGTTTGGCCAGCACTTCCGCTCCGGTAACGAGCAATTTGTTTCGGATATTGAACCGGCGATAGGACATCACCCCGACCACCAGAAACATAAATCGCTTCAGCAAGATTGGATTGCCCAAGGCATCGAACCATATATTTTTGCGGAATTTTTTCATCGGATTTCGGTTTGATGCAACCAAAATTGAAATTCTCGTAACATCATGGCCGTTGCACCCCAAATGGTCATCTGATCTTGAACAAAAGCTGGAACCTCATATAGTTCCCCGCTTTTCCCTCGTTGGATGCGCGTAGTAGTGGGCTGCCAAGCGTGGATGTGCAATAGTGATGTAGGAATAACCTCCGCAACTTCTGCGGGATCGGGAAAGAAGGAAGCGGGCTCTTTTAATCGCCCTACAAAAGGCTGAACCCAGAAATTACTGGGAGGGATGTACACTCCGCTCAAGGTGTGCACGTGTTCTATTGCACTGGCATCCACGCCAATTTCCTCTTCCGTTTCGCGCAAAGCGGCCTGCCAATAGCTCTCGCCATTTTCTAACTTTCCACCGGGTAAGGCAATTTGTCCGCTGTGCACTCCTCCATCTGGCGCACGACGAATAAATACCGTGTGTAAAACCTGAAACTCATCGGGATACAGCAAAACTAAAACCGCCGCTTGACGGGCAGTTTGGAGCAGGGCATCACTGGGAGCCTTGGGCGGCCTATCGGCGGGTATCATGTCCATATGAGCCGGGTGGATGCCAGAGATGGTTCGAGGTTTGCTTCCAATCCCCGTCGGTGAATGCGAAAAATACCGACTATCCCCCATCTATTTTGCTGCTGAACTATGAAACAAATTTAGAATAAATAATAGTTTTGTTCTAGATTTAACTTTCTATGAAAATTTCGCTCTCCCACCGAGTTACCTCCCTTGAAGAATCACAGACCATAGCCATGGCTAAAAAAACGCGCGAACTCAAAGATGCAGGTTTGGATGTGATTGGATTGAGTTTGGGCGAACCAGACTTCCCCACTCCAGATTTTATTAAAGAAGCAGCCAAGCGCGCCATCGACGATGATTTTTCGCATTACACGGCCGTGCCTGGGGATGCAGGTTTGATCCGGGCCATACAAAAGAAGTTTGAACGAGATAACGGCCTCCGCTACGCCACGAACGAAATTGTGGCCTCCACCGGAGCCAAGCAAAGCATCATAAACGTACTCCTCAGCGTGGTAAACCCGGGAGACGAAGTTATTTTACCGGCCCCCTATTGGGTGAGCTATAACGCCATGGTACAGATGGCCGATGGTGTGGCGGTAGAAGTCTTGGCAGGAGTGGATCAAGATTTTAAGATAACGGCGGACCAACTCGAGGCAGCCATCACCCCGAAAACCCGCGCCATCCTATTCAGCTCCCCCTGCAACCCGACTGGCGCAGTCTACACCGAATCGGAACTGCGCGCATGGGCAACCGTGTTGGAAAAACACCCCCAAATCGTAGTCATTGCAGATGAAATTTACGAACACATTCAGTTCGATACCACCCATTTTAGCTTCGCCAAAATTCCCGGAATGTTCGAACGCACGGTAACCGTAAATGGCGTATCCAAAGGATTTGCCATGACGGGATGGCGATTGGGATACATTGGCGCGCCAGCATCACTCGCAGGAGCGTGCAACAAACTACAAGGACAATTTACCTCGGCACCTTCCTCCATTTCGCAGAAGGCAGCTCAGGCAGCCTTGGAAGCGGATCCCAGCACCATCGCATACATGGTAGATGCCTTTAAAAAACGGCGATCCGCAGTCTACGACCGACTAAAAAACCTGCAGGGATGGTCCACTCCACTGCCCCCAGGCGCATTTTACCTGTTTTCGGATATCACTGAATTTTTGCAAACCATAGACCCCGCAAAAGGCATCGTTTCTTCGGCAGATTTCTGCATGTATCTGCTCAACGATCATCACGTGGCGCTGGTACCCGGCGAAGCTTTTGGCGCCCCGGGATGCATCCGCATATCCTACGCAGCCTCACTGGAAGACCTTAATGAAGCCTGTACGCGTATAGAGAAAGCCGTACATTCGCTTTTAAACAAGTAAACATGACGCGAAGCGAAGCGCTCTTTTCTGCATTTCAAAACCAACGCGTGTTAGTCGTGGGCGATGCCATGTTGGACGCCTACATGTGGGGGAAAATTGAACGCACCTCACCCGAAGCGCCGGTTCCAATTGTAGACATTACGCGCAGAGAAGTCCGACTGGGCGGGGCTGCCAATGTGGCCCTCAACGTAAAAGCCCTTGGCGGAGAACCCGTATTGTGCGCCTTGCTGGGAAATGACCATTATGCCTCGGCGTTTCTGGAAGAAATGGACAAGGCCCAACTCGAGACCAGCGGAGTGTTGAAGGTGGCACATCACCCTACCACCGTAAAAACGCGCATCATTGCCGAAAATAAGCATGTATTACGCGTGGACGAAGAGGATACAAGCAGCTGGATGAACCCTCGCGACTTGAGCAATCACATTATCGACCAAATGATTGCCAACAAGCCCGACCTCCTCATTTTCGAGGACTACGACAAGGGCGTGCTCTGCGGCGATTGCATTTCAGACGTAATGGACTTCGCGCGCGAACACGGTATCCCCGTAGCTGTAGACCCCAAGTACAAGAACTTTAAATTGTACCGAGGAGCCGACCTGTTTAAGCCCAATTTGCGCGAGTTAAAAGATGGGGTTACACAGCACGAACTCCACCCCGATCACCCGGAAACCCTTCGCGCAGCCGTGTGCGGATTAGCCGAAGAGATGGGGCTGCATCGCGTATTACTGACCCTGAGCGAGCACGGTATGGGCCTGTGGAACCGAGAATCTGCCGAATGGTTGCGCGAACCCGCACACAAACGAGAAATTACCGATGTAAGTGGCGCGGGAGACACCTCCATTACCGCAGCCGCCATGGCATTGGCAGCAGGCGCAAGCGATCATGAACTCTTGGCCTTGGCAAACCTGGCAGGCGGATTGGTCTGCGAGTACCCCGGCGTAGTACCCATCGATGCCCAGCGACTCAA
>Ga0181606_10005846_pt1 | contig 10119 bp, 6 predicted proteins | sample 041ome_10_FD_132994 | JGI IMG/M metagenome (GOLD analysis project Ga0181606, IMG submission 132994) | Coastal salt marsh microbial communities from the Groves Creek Marsh, Skidaway Island, Georgia - 041412US metaG (megahit assembly) | ecosystem: Environmental > Aquatic > Marine > Intertidal zone...
CCAGGTGTTCCACCACGTGCGCCGCCCCTCGCTCGCCCTCGCCCTCGAACACCGACCCCGCGTCCACCGCCAGCGCCAGCGCCGCGTGTTCCCTCGGCTTCTGGCTCTCCGCCACGTAGTACGCCATCCCATTTCGCAGCTTTCCGCTCCGCGTGCGCTCGCTCGGTCCGATCGGCAGTCTCTCGCGCGCCGCGGCCGCGTCCCGGACGTCGTACGGAAACTTAAAGTCGCGCGATTCTTGCAAGCCCGCGCTCGACGCGCTCGCGCTCGCCGTCGCCGCGCGTTCGCGCGACGCGTCGTCGTCGTCGTCGTCGTCGTCGTCGTCGCGCGTCGCGGGCGCGCGCGCGTCGGCGTCGTCGCGCGGCATCGGCACTGCGCGACGCCGAGTGATGTCGACGCGTCTCGCGGGCGCGCGCGACGCGCGTCTCGGGCGCGCGCGTCTCGCGGGCGCGCGAGGACGGCGCGCGCGGGACGGCGCGCGTCTCGCGGGCGTCGCGCGCGCGACGCGCGGGCGCGCGGACGGCGGCGCGGACGCGGCGGGACGACGCGCGCGCGAGGACGAGGACGGCGACGGCGACGACGACGACGGGCGCGATGCGCGCGCGCGCGCGGCGATGGACGGTGGACGCGGACGCGCGGTGACGCGACGCGTGCGGCGCGGCGCGCGGCGGGTCGTGCCCGATCGCGCGCGCGCGAGCGGCGGCGCGGACGCGGCGGCGGTTGAGACGTCGAGCGGGACGCGGGACGAGGGACGAGGCGAGACGCCGACGACGCGAGCGACGCCGATGACGGCGGAGAAGAAGAAAATGGGAAAGAAGGAGCGACGAGCGGCGTTCGGACCGAGCGTGGCGTTGAATAAAGAGCTGATGGCGTGTGAGACGTTGGAGGCGTTGGCGGAGACGTCGCGTCGCGTCGCGCGGGACATGTCGGCGGTAAACGTCGCGACGACGTACGGAAAATTGGCCAGGTTCGCGCGAGGGGGACGAGGGAAAGTTAGTGAAGAGATCAAGCGGTCGGAATGGTTCGCCGAACTCGAAGAGCGCGCGATGGAGAAGCTGGGGGAGTGCGAAACCAAGGCGCGCGCCGTCGCGCAAATTGCGTGGGCGTGCGGGTACTTGGATAGGGGTCGACATCTGCATGGTGAAGATGCGTTTTGGGATGAATTAGAGCGGGCTATTGAGAGAGAAATTAGTAAATGCGAGCCACAAGGTGCGAGTAACGTCGCGTGGGCGTACGCAAAGCTTGAGATGCGCATGCCGAACGGCATTCGCAACGCCATAGAAAAGCACATTGTGCAAAATGCGAGTGCGTACAAACCGTTCGAATTGAGCATCACGTTTTGGGCGCTCACGAAGTTTGGAGACATTCCGACGGAGGAAATGCTAGATGTATTCGAGCGCGAGATGCGACTTCAATCGTGTGGTTCACAAGAGCTTACGAACATCGCTTCGGCGTACGCGCGCATCAGCGGACGGAGAGTGCGTCAGGGGACTCAAGGTTTCCTGAAAGAGTTAGCCTCGAATGCTTTCACCATTCTGCACGAATTCGACAACACGGAACTTGCGATGTTTCTCTGGGGGTTGTCAAACGCGGGTTACTACCTGGACGACGACGATGCGATGGAGATATTCAAAGTAGTTGAGAGGCGAGCGAGCGGCGCCAAACGATTGGAGCCACAACAAATTGCCTTGATCACGGGATCGTTTGCGACGTTCACGGACGACGTCACGGTGACGCACTACAATTGCGAGACCGGAAGTCCGCTTTCGCATCTTCGAATGAGTGCGCAAACACGAGCGGCGCTCAAATCCGCGATCGTAGCTCTGGAGAACACCTTTCTGGCCTCCATCGCGAAGTGCAACATGGACGATTTGAGCTACGTAATGTGGGCGTTCGCGCACCTGGAGCATCGGCCCAGTGACGAGTTTGTTCGACGGCTCGAGGAAGAAGCGATCGATAAAATCGAAGAAGCGAGCGCAAAAAATCTATCAAACCTATTGTACGGATTTGGAACGCTAAACTTGGCAGGACTCGGAGTGTTTACGCACGCCATGTTTTGCGTCTCGCAAAAACTGGAAGAGTTTACACCAGTTGGAATCTTCATGGTTTGCTCGGCTTTGGCGAGTAGTAACTACGATCCGGGACCACAGATGATGTTACAGTTCGAAAACAAGCTCATGAAATCGGCGCATGCGTTTGAATCGCAAGATTTCACCGAATTCTTGCGCGTATTCGCGAGGCTTAGGTACATGCTCGCGGACGAAACTTTCGATTTCATCGGCGTAAGCTCGGCGAAGACGCTTGATCGCTTCGACTCATACAGGATAAGCATGACTTTATGGTCGCACGCGACGCTGTGCGCACAGCCTCATGATGCTTTACTCGCGCGGATTGAAGACGAGATTCGAGGTTCTGCGTCCCAGTTCAAACCGCAAAACTTTGTGTTGGCTTTGTGGTCGCTCGTTTTGCTCGGCTCACTGGAAGACGCGCGAGACAGTGTCGTGCGTGTCTTGCACGCGCTCGTCAAACTTCAAGGTGGTGCTTTGACGAGTTCGGAAGGCTTGGAGGATGCGCAACTATGCTCTCTCTACATGGCGCGTCTCACTTCTATGGGAAAGCCGTTCGAAGAGCTCATCCTTGGCGTCACGGATGGCGTCGCCGACGAATGCGAGCGTGCCTGGCTCCGCGCAAAGGCTCAAGATCCGACGATTAGCAAAGTTCAGCATCACATCGGCGAAGTACTCCGCGAAATTGGCGCGCAAGATTTTGAGGTTGAAGCGCTCGTGGAGGGCGGCAAGATTCGTTCTGATATCGTATTCCCGAACTCGCGGATCGTCGTTGAAGTCGACGGTCCGCATCACTACAGCCGCGACGCATCCGGTCGTCTTCGCGAGCTCGGTCAAACCGTCATGCGCAACAATCTTTTAAAATCATGGGGTTGGCGTGTCGTCATCGTTCCCTACGCCGATTGGGGCGACATGCTCACCATTGAAGAGAAAGCGTCGTATTTACGTTCTCTCCTCGGCGACGAAGTCTTCGTCGCGTAGCGAAGAGCGAGTTGTTATAGTTGATTCTTCATAGACGTCACTTCGCTCACCGCGCCGCGCGTCGGCGCGCGCGCCGCCGACGCCATCGCGTGCGATGTCGCACCAATCTCGCTCGGGCGCGAAACGCCGCAAAATCGCCGTCGGCGACGATCCACTGCTTCGAGCGTTTCTCAATCAGTACGCCGGCTGCGCCGTCCCCGACCACGGAAACCCACCTCAGATCGATCGCGTGCGCTACGCCTCGCTCGACGCCGACGCGTTCGAGACGAAATACGTCCTCGGTCGTCGTCCGGTGATCCTCACGGACGCCCTGAGCGACGAGAGCGATCTCGCGGGGGCGAACATGTGGACAAACGCTTTTCTGCGGGACGCGTGCGGCGGCGACGCGTCGACGTCGCGCGTAGAATCGCGCGATGAAGGCGCGAACGAACGGTTCGGACGAGGAAAATATAAATCCATGACGTTCGATGCGTTCATGGATAAGTACGAGGCGCGAGACGGGGGATGGTATCTCTCAGCGGGAGGGAAGGCGGAACCGTTTGCGGCGCCGGGACGGTTGTTGGCGAGCGAGACGGCGAAGTCGAGCAAAGGGAAGCTGCCGTTACGTCCGAAAGGAGTGCCTCGCTCGCTCGTGCCGGCGGATGTGAATTTATGGATGGGTAGGAATTCGACCTCGACGTCGAGCGGTCTGCATCACGATTATCACGACAATTTGTACGTGTTGGTGCGAGGCGAGAAGACTTTCAAAGTGTTTTCTCCGCGCGACGCTGGACGCATGTACACGACTGGGAAGATATGTTGGGTGCACGAGAACGGGCTCATTAATTACAAAGGCGCGAGCACGCTTCAGGATGGCGATGTGGCATTAGCCACGGGGGAGTCCGCGTTGGAGTTTAGATTGCGCAAGGCTCGCGGCGACGAAGATGAAGACGAACCGGCGATCGGCAGTAGCGACGACGATTTCGCCGACTTTGACGGCGTCGATGATTACGATGAACTCAATCAAACTCCAGAACCTTCCGACGACGATTCGGCCGAAGAGGAAAAACGAAAAGACGATGATGACGAAGAGGACCCACCGAGTTTTAGCCGGATCGATTACGACCGTCTCGATGAATTTCCTCTCTTCAAAACCGCGTCGGCGATGGAGTTCACCGTGAAAGCTGGCGAAGCGCTGTACTTACCCACGGGATGGTTCCACGACGTCTCGAGCCGAGATGCAGGCGAAGGACACGTTGCATTCAATTATTGGTTTCATCCACCGCCTCTCGGTGAGGCGTGGGAAGGTCGCCGCGCGCTCTGGGAAGAAGATTTTCAGCGCTCGGTGCTGCCAAAGTTCCAATAGCTCTTAATAGAATTTACAACACATTTTCTACACCGTTTTCACGCCGCGTGCCAGCCTTTTACGCACCCCCTCTCGATCGACGTCATAATGCCAAAGGATTTGATCCTCGTAATATCGCTCTTTCGCAAACGCACCACCACCCATCGCGTCTCGCGCGGCGAGCCACAACCGCCACTGCTCGGGATCTTTCCCGTCGGTCGCGTTGAATCGCTCAATGGCGACGTCGAACGCCGCCTTTGCGTTCGCCAGTGTCTCATCGCTCACCGGACACTTCTCTATCTTCGGCAAGTCCTCTTCGTCCGGCTCTTCGACGTCGTCAAAGACCACCGCCGCTCGAAACGCGCACCACGGCCCGTGCAGCGGATGAATCGACTGATGCGTGTTCTCATCCAACCACGCGCAGTTTGCGACGTGCGCCAAGCGTTGAATGGCGATCACCTTTCCTTCCTCGACGTCCGACGCCCAAAAAATTCGCACTCTACTCGACAAATCCTCCCCCGAACGTCGCTTAAATCCGCGCGCCACCTCAATCGCGTCCGCCGCGGCGTCGCGAACGACGCGTTCGCAATATTCATCCAGCGTCATCGTCCCATCCCTCGCCAACGCGTCCGCGAACGCCGGCCACAGCGCTTTCGAATTTCCAATCAACGCGACCAACGGCGACGTCGCGCGTCCGTCTTCCCTCGCGCCGATCCTCGCCGTCTCCGGCGCCGCCGCGTCGTAATCCGCCGCCGAGCACGCCGCGACGACGTCCAAACCTCTCGCCGCGCACGCGCGCGCCAGCGTCTCCACCACCTCCACCGCCTCGATGTTTTCCATCGCTTCGCGCGCGCGCGTCTCCAGCCGCGCGCGCGCGAGCGTCAGCGCGCCGGCGCCCGCGCCCGCGGCGGCGACCGCGCGCACCGTCCCGCGTCCGCGCGTCGCGAACCGCGCGCGCGCCGCGCGATGCCGCGCGACGTGCCGATCGCGCCAACACCGCGACATCGCGACGCCGCGGCGCGCCGTCGCGACGCGCTGCCGATCGTCGAGCGCGGCGCGCGCGCGACGTCGATCGACGCGGCGCGCGAACGCGCGATGGCGCTCGAACGACGCGCGGGCGCGCGCGCGGCGCGTCGGAAATCATCGAAGGCGCGATTGGACGACGGCGAAGCGTCGGCGCCGAGACGACGCGCGCGAGGGGGCGATCGAGGGTCGGCGCGAACGATCGCGACGATCGTCGCGATCGCGCTCTGCGGCGTCGTCGCGGGAACGGCGCGGGCGGCGCGACCGATGACGGGGGGGGGGGGCGAGACGCCGAGGAGGACGCGCGCGGAGCGCGCGCTCGAGGCGTGGGAGACGAAGACGGCGCTTGAACGCGCGCTGCGACACCCGCAGAATGATTTGGAGGTGGACGGTGCGTGTGGGATGGTGCTGAAGAAGCAGTGCTCGCACGTGCGACAGGCGAGGGACCTGGCGGCGGAGGCGTGGCGAAGGGTGCGGTACGAGGAGGAGTTGGCGGCGAAGGCGGCGCGGCGAAGGGAGAAGAAACGAACGATGACGGGCGCGGAGGCGAAGGAAGCGAGCGTTGACGCTGCGGCGGCGTCTATGGAGTCGATCGGGTCCGTGGGTGGGACGAGATCGCTCTTGGCGCGACGCGGCGGCTCGCGCGCGAGCCCGAGCCGAGGCTCCAGAGGATCGCTGAGCGACAGAATGAACAGAGGGCGCGCAGAGCGCGAGTCAAAAGAAGAAGCGAAACGAGAGAAAGAGGAAGCAGAAGCGCAAGCGAAACAAGAAGTCATAGAGAGGGCTGAACAAATGAAGTTTGATGCGCTGAAAAGCTTTCCCAAAGGCACGCTCGCGAACGATCCGGAGAAGCTCGAGAACGACATCGCCGCGGTGGAGGCAAAGCTGAAAGAAGAGCCTGACAATGTCATGTATCAAAAACGCTTGCAAAAGCTGAACGGTGATAAAAAAAGGATGATCAACGCGGCGGGGGATTTGGGCTTCAGAGGTGGCGCCTTGGAAGCAGGCGAACAGAAGGAAGATCACTGGTTCATGAACGACGATCGTGGCGGACGCACGAGCTACCGTAATCGAAACGGTCGACGACACCGCGCGCCGCAACAAAACGCGAAGGATATGTACGACCACCTCATGAAAAAGATTCCAGTAATTTCGAGAAGTTATTTTGATTGCGTCGAATACGTCATCAAGTCTGAAGAGAAGGTTGCGCTGGAAACATTCATGGAGTTCGGAAAACCGAGCGGGCGCAAGAGCATCATAACGAAGGAGTGTCATCAAGAGTATAAGGCTGCGCAAGCTCGAGTGTATGAGTTCTGGCACGCGGAAGAAAAAGTCAAGGACGCGTGCGAGGCGGATATCAAAGAAAATTGCGGAGGAGTGCAGAGTGGATACGGATTGATCACGTCCTGTCTCTGGGACGTCAAGAGCATGCCGTCCGCATCGTTGGCGAAACCGTGCGAAGAATCCCTCAACATACTTCATGTGCCACTGCCGTCTGCACAACCCATCAAGGCGATGAAGAGCAAACAGACCGAGGAAGAGACACACGTCGAAGAAGAAAAGGTGCACGTCGAAGCAAAAAAGGTGCACGTCGAGGAGGAGCGCCCACACGCTGCAGAAGTGGCGCGTGAGGAAGCGAAGCGAGACGGGGCTAAAGTGATCGAAAAGCCGCAACTCACGCGATCAAATCGACCCACTTCTCAAAAATCTGGCGAAGAACCCGAAAAGGTCGACCAGGACGTCAAACTGAAGCTTCGCGAAGCGGAAGCCAAGATTCAACTCGCTGAGGACGCTGCGGCGCACTCCGCGCAGCAGTCTCGTAATCTCGTCATTGTCATGCTTCTCGCGTGCGCACTGTACGCCGCGAGCCGGAAAACTGTACGCAAGAAATTTTCCAACGCTATTCGTAAATTGCGCCGCGATTCGAAAGGCGAACACCTCGGCTAAGTTGTAGAGTTGTTACACGTTGTACTGTAATACAAGAAACCACGGCTCGCTATTTTTCTCATAGGTCCATCTCGTCAAAGACCATCGAGTCATCGTTACCGAATGATTCTCGGTGCGATCCATCGTAGGAATTGTACCCCGTTCCGCCTGTTTGGTCATTCGACTCGTCCAAGTCGAGTTCGTCGTCGGAGTCTAAGTCTAACATCGTCTTTGAAGTCGCGTGCATCGTGAAGTAGAGAATTCTCTTCAGCTTTTTGTTGTAGAAGAAGTAATTGAACGACCACAGATTACCGTCGTCTGTGAACGGATCACCCTCGGCCACGGCTTTGTAAGAATACACGTCGCAATCAAACACTTCGATCGCGGCATCGATCGTCTTCCACAAAACCTCGAGAAAAGGCTCCTCGTTCCCGTACCGCGCCGCCCAAACTTTACTACTCTCCATGAGCAACGTATCTATGTCCGTCTTCACGTCGCTCAGCGTCCCTTCCTTGGTGAAATGCTCCGCGCGCAAACTACTGAAGTCGTAATCCGGATAGATGTGATTCAGAGTCAGTATAAGATAAATTAACGTCTTCCGACTGTTTTGATCCGTCAACGGCCCCACCGGCGACGTGCTCAGGTTCGTCGGCGAGCAGCTCGACACAATCTCCGTCACCACCTCCGCATCGAGCGAGCGCGACAATTTCTTATCAGTGCCCGCTAATTTACCTGCATCACATCACCGTCCATTCGCGTTTCCATCGTCAGTCATCCCGTCCCGCGCCGTCGCGTCGTCCCGTTCGCCCCCTCGCGCTCGCGCGTCCCCTCGCCTCGCTTCGCTTCGCGCACGCACAGCTGTAACTCTCCACCTGTCCGCTCACGACGTAGTCTCCGACGTTCACGTTCGTCAGGAACGCGTTCAACGCCGCCACGTCCGGCTCGACGAGCAATTTCATCCGCGGAGAATGGAACGAAGGCGTTTGGATAACTCGAACGACGACGCGTTCGCGACTTTGGCGTCGCGCGCGCGCGTGACGCCGCTTCGAACGACCGGGCGCTTCGCCGCGGTGACGGTTTCGCTCGTTTCGCGACGGACGACGCCGACGAGAGGCGGCGCGCGCGCGAGTGACGACGGTCGGGTGGGTTGGATAACGACCACCAACGGCACCGGTCGCTCGGCCACCGGGTCGCGCGGGCGCGGGACGGAGCGGTGCGATGTGATGCGACGCGTGTTACAAGGAGGTCAGCGACGACCTCGGTTGGAAGGCTTAGTCTTAGTGTCGTCCGTGGTGAACCGCGCGGCGCCGCGACGACCGCGGTTGGAAGGTTTGGAATCGCGCACGGTGCTCGGCTTGGCGCGAGAACGGCCTCCGGTGCGCCTGTCGCGAGCGTCGGCGATGGATTTTTTCTTGCGAGCTTCGCTCACGGCGCGTGAGCTCGTGGCGTTGTCGATCGGCAGACCGAGCTTGACGGCGTTGTCGATCTCGCTCGCGAGAACGCGGTCCTTTTTGGCGACGAGGTTGGTGACTTTACCGCCGGCGCCCGCGCGAGCGGTGCGACCGGAGCGGTGAATGTAGTCGAGCGAGTTCATGGGGAAGTCAAAGTTCACCACGTGATCGACCTTGACGCGACCAAAATCCAAACCTCTAGCGGCGAGGTCGGTGCACACCATGGTGAGGTTTTCGTCGGCGTCGGCGTCGATGAATTCGCGCATGGCGTCGGCGCGAGCGTCGCTCGTCATGTCGCCGTGGTACTGCACGGTGCGAATATCTGCCTCGAACATGGTGCGCTCGACCGCGATGCACGAGGGAAGCGTGTTGCAAAAGATCATCAGCTTTTTCCCCTGTTTGTGCTCGGGCGCGACGATTTGCTCGAGCACCGTCATCTTGTCCACGTCGCCCGGACAGTCGACGAAGCGGTGCTTGAGCCCTGGCGCGGAGCGATGCAATGAATCCGTCTTAATGTACTGCAAAGCCGGAAGCTCCTCGTCCACGAGCTTCTTTAGTCGATCCGGCATGGTGGCCGAGACGAGGACGCACGTCTTTCCCTCTGGACGCGCCTTGAGTGGTCGTAACAACCGCTTTACCTCGTCGCCAAATCCGGCTTCAAAGAGCGTGTCCGCCTCGTCCAACACCATCGCGTCCACGCTCCCCAAGAATAAGTTCCCCTGATCGACGTGCTTGATCAATCGACCCGGAGTCCCGATCACGACATCGATCGCGGAGTCTAACCGCTCCTTTTGCGTCCCTAAACGTCTACCTCCGACGACTAAATACGAACTAAATTTCGCCACGTGACTCAACGCCTTCGCCACCTCCGCGACTTGTTCCGCCAGCTCTCGCGTCGGGCACGCCACGACCACTTTCGGTCTCTTCGGTTTCGCCAACCGATCCCCCGCCGCGATCTCCGCCGCCTTCATGCGTTGAATCACCGGCAACAAGTACGCCAACGTCTTCCCGCTCCCCGTGTGCGACGCGACGAACGCGTTCCCCGCCCCTCGACCGATGACATCGATCGCCTTCGTCTGTATCTCCGTAGGTTCCACGATGTTCATGTTCTCCAGCGCCCGTCGCAGGCTCTCGTCCGTCAATCCCGCGTCCTCGAACGTCCCTCGCGTCGTCGTCGCCGTCCCTCGCGCCGTCCCTCGCGCCTCCCCGCGCCGCGTCCCGACCGTCGTCGCGCTCGCGCCCGCGTCCGCGCGCGTCCACGCCACCGCGCCGCGCGTCCACGTCCGCGCGCGTCCGCGCGTCGCCGTTCGCGCCGTCGCCGTCGCCGTCGCCGTCGCCGTCGCCGTCG
>Ga0181606_10005849_pt1 | contig 10116 bp, 11 predicted proteins | sample 041ome_10_FD_132994 | JGI IMG/M metagenome (GOLD analysis project Ga0181606, IMG submission 132994) | Coastal salt marsh microbial communities from the Groves Creek Marsh, Skidaway Island, Georgia - 041412US metaG (megahit assembly) | ecosystem: Environmental > Aquatic > Marine > Intertidal...
AAAAGACTGCAATGATTTTGCAGCATCAAAGTAAGCATCTTTTGCTTCGTTGGTGACCTTAGTTACTTTAGGCGTTATCTCTTTAACCTTGAACAATTGCTCATTAAGTTTTTCAATTGCTATTTTATAAGCATCAATCTCAGCGGAACTCCACTGATCCATAGATCTGCCAAGGCCAATAACCTGTATTAACCTTGCTGACTCATCGGCAAGTTTCTTCGTTGCCGACCGTCCTTCAAGCAACAACTTGTTCCTTTCCGCTTGCTCTGACTGAATTTTTGAGCTAACCGCCATCTGAGCGGCCAGCCTTTTAGCTTCTGCTTCTTGTTTGTGTGCGGCAATCCTTTCCTGAATTGCGGCAATAAGTCTCTGGTCTTCCTGCTCTCTAGCTATCGCTAGGTCTTTTTCTAGCTTTAGCAGCGCCTTATCTTGGGTCAAATATCCTTCCCTAAATTTTAGGTATTCGCTAATAGCATTCATGGAATTTCTAAGGTAGTCAGCTTGATCCTTTAATGCTTGAGTCTGCTCTTTAGTGCTTTCTGTGGTCTCATCGACTGTTTTGCCAAGATCGGTATGACCAAGGGATAGCGTTTTGATAAGGGCTTGTGCAACAGAAATGTTCTCGTTACTGTCCTTCATGACTTCTGTGATGCCCATCATTTTTTGGATCATCTCGACAGCTTCAGGGTTTAACTTATCCCCCATTGAACTAGCAATTTGACGCAAAACAGAATCAAGTTCTTCTATTGATCCTTGTTTGCCACTAACAAGATTAAAAATAGCCCTACTGAAATCAACAGAAGCCTCTTTACTAAATCCAAACTCCTTGTTGACTTGACCAATAAATCTCCTTAACTCTGAGAAACGATTAGTCGCCTGAATTACATTATCAAATGACAAAGACTTGCCAGCGAGTTGCTCCATATTCTGGAACTGTCTGGCTATTTTTTGAACGCTTTCTCCTACGCCATATCCCCAAGTAGAGAATAATTCCTTGCCGGTATCTTCGATGGCTTTTGCTGAATCTTGGACATTCTTCTTTAGGTCTACAACTTGCTTTCTAAGATCAATAATAGCTCTAACGCTATCTTTCCTAGCCATCTTGATTAGAGATTCACTGAAAACCTCTACTCCATCTGCTGTTTCATATAAAGAATCCTTAAACTCTTTATTGACCTTCTGCAAATCTTCAAGTGACTTAGCGGCCTCAAATAAGCCAGGAAGAAGTTGTTGCCCCATAACGGCAGCGATAGCAATGAAAGCACCGATCATCGGACCCTTTGATCCAAATACTGATGCAACCTGAGAACCCTGCTGACCCAAGATCATTAATGGGTTCATCCCCATTTGATACTGAACCGCAACGTCCTGAACCTGGTGGCCTAACTGAGCCATTTGAGCGCGACCCTGGCGAGTAGTGTTTCTCATCACGTTGCCAGTTTGCTGTAGCTTAGCGTCTAGTTTTTTGCTATTCCTGATTGCAGACTGAATGGCGGCAGCGGTCTGATCATCAGCGTGGATGATTATCTTTTGGGTTGCTACTGCCATTTGTCTCTGCCTCTAGCCTGAAATATGCAATCCATTCTAACAATTCCGAGTAAGGGATGCGCTCTAACTCGGATACTGTTTTGCCAAGATGACTCGCTAGCCGAAATAAGCTCAGTCTAAGCGAGTCGTTCCTCAGTTTTTTTCGTGGTCCTCTTGCAAAGCAGTGCCGACCAATGCCGCATAAAACTGCATGATAATCGTTGCTCTTTGCCGCAAAAGGAATGGCTTATGCTCAAGACTAAACGCCTTATCGCCGTTTTTGTCCATAGCCTTCATCATGATTAGCTCTACGGCTGCTTCAATTGATCCATTCGTTAAAAAGTCTGGAAATCGCTTTTGCAACTTAGAGAGTTCCTGCACTGAAAGAGGAGACACGTAGAATGTCTCCTCCCAAGCAGGAACTTCGATCTCTATGTTGTCAAACTCGACAGCCTGTTTAAGCTTATCAAGAAGACTCATAAATCACCTTATGCAGTAGTTTCAGTTAAATCGCCTGAACCTTGGACTGAAAAACTAGCGGTAATCATTTCGCCAACGGATGATGTGATTGTCCGGCCAGTAATAATTCCTGTGCCAGTGTAATACGTGTCACCTGTTGTATCACCTTCTGGATAGATCGAGAACGTGATAGAAGTTCCAACAGTCAAGGCTCCTTGGCCGTTAGTATCCGTCTCATCCCAGAAAGCGTCAAGAGAAGCTGTAAAACTTTTTAACGTGGGAATGTAGGTCCGCGCAGAATCGCCAATCGCTGTGTCTTCTACAGTGTCACTTGTATACTCCAGTGAGTATCCAGTAATCTCAGCTACGCTGTCTGACCCTACCTTAATTACGCCATTAGCGGCGGTATGTGTAGCCATTTGAATGCCTCCTTAAATGGCGGTTTCGGGTTGCCCCGTTTCTGTACGATATTGTACCTCAAAAGTAAGCCGAATCGTGCCTAACGGCTGTTCGCTTTCTCCAGAGTAGTCTGCCTCAGATGAAGTTAGCTCGGTATTGATTGCTAGCCCGCCAAGTAGCGGTGCATCCAATATTGCGACTTCAACTTCTTTGCATATGGTATCAAGCGTGTTATCAAAGTTTGATGTGCCTCGCACATAACCCTCAACGACAACGCTTAAAGTTCTATTTTGGGTTCTCTTCCCGCTAAATGAATGCTCTTCAATGCTTTCGCTTTGAGTATAAATAAGAAGGGCAGGTAGTTGCGGTGAAGCGATAGGGTATACGCGAGTCGCGTACACATTAGATCCAGTCGTTGATAAGCCTGTTAATTGAGACTCAAAGTAGTCTCTGATTTGCTGCCTAACGTGGCTCATTGTAGTTCCAGCATTAAAGTAGACATCCCAGTTCCGTCCGGCTGAACATCGGTGACGACATAGCTTCTGCCCTCAATAGTTAATGTTGAACCGTGTGCAATACTTGATACATCAGATGTCTCAACCATGATGAAAGTTTCCTGCACCGAAAACTGCATTTCCCCGCCAACAGATAAAGGGTTGTGCGGGCTATCAAATATACCTTTGATGGTTTTGTCGCTTAACTCAATATCTTTGCCGTAGTCATTCAGAAATGCCTGCCTCTCCAGGCTCGTCTCCACTGTCATCTTCTTCGATCTCTTCCGGTTCAGGCTCAACTTGAGCTACTTCATCTCCATGCAATTCTGCTAATCCAAGTGCGATCAGCAGTGTTGCCGTCTCATCCTGAAGACTTACTACGTCCCCGGCTTGTCCGTGGTTTGTTTTTCGGAGCAACCTTACCTTTAGTTTCACGACTTTCAACCTCTTTGACTTGTCTATCAGAAGTATTAGGCATTGCAGTTTCCGGAACCACTCGACCAATAGCCATCATCTGATCGGCCATTCTTTGATCTAACGCAATAACATCGCCGGATCTAACCTTAGCTCCACCGATCATGCAATCTCTAATAACCCTGTAATGCATATGCATTCTCTCCAAAAGAATAAGGGAGGGGCGAACCCCTCCCTTTATTCATTATGCTCCGTCGTTGTTGTATGCAAACGACACTGCGTTGCGTACAGCTACGTCTACTGACTGGAGAGCGCGTACACGCACTGTGCCAGAAGCAGATGAAGTATATGGGTCAACCAAGATATCAAGGCCACCGTACATACCAATTAACAGATCGCTGAAGTTACCGAAGTAAAGATCACCGGCTGTGACTTGGTTAGATACGATTGCACGATATCCATTGATTGTTCCACCTGGCTCAACTACGAATTGGGCAGTATTCGTTGCCTTCTCAGTAGTCTTCAGAGCGCCATACATTGATGCTGGCAAGATGTAAGCCAAGTTACCAACCAAAGCGTTGTCTTCTGCTACAGCAGTTTCCATCGCTACAACTTCGGCAAAAGTTGGGTTTGCAGCAGCAAAGTCTGTTGGCGAGTTAATGCCAGCAGTGTTGCTGATACCAGTTGGTTGACCTGATGCTCCAGAACCAGCAAGACCACCTAAGTCAATCGCCAATGCGAGAGCTTGAGTGAGGTCGTCACGGATAAGAGACTCGATGTCTGGTGATGCTTGCATCATCATCTGGCGAGTAACTTCAGTGAACGCACCGACTGTCTTTGGTGTCATGGTGACCTGAGTGAAAGTAGCTTCTGATTCTGAAGAATCTCCACCTTCGGTCGCAATCCATCCTGCTGAAGCCGCTGTTGACTTCTTAGGAATGGCTACGTTTCCAGAAAGACCCTGCAACATGCGAGCGCCAGCTTGCATGACAGAAGACTGATTACGCAGAACGTCAATGAAGTCGCCAGCGCGGAAGTCTTCAGGGATCAATGCTGTGTCAACACCAGCAGAAAGGTCGCGCTGTCCCCATTGACGCAGAACGTCAGCAGGAATCATCAAACCTTGTGCAGTGACACCGTATGCGTCAGCAGCAGCGCGTGACGCTTCAAACTCAAATGCCGCTTCTTCTTGAGCCTTACGGTCAGAAGGATTAGCCAGAGCGCGAATTGCACGAGCCAAGCTAAAACGCTTAACTTCTTTCTGTGACATTCCGATGTCTTCAGTAACAAGTGGCTTGTCACCGATTTGATCAAGAACGATACCACGGAACTCAGCCAGTGAACGACCTTCACGAACTGACTCAGCAGCCTTGTCGGACATGTTGTGGCGAGCGCCAAGCTCAAAGATTTGAGCCGCTTCTTTCTGAGCAGTGCGAGCTGCGTCAGCCGCTACTGCTTCTACGTTTACTTCTTCAGACATTTTTGTCTCCTTAATTTCAGAAGTTTCGATTGGAGGTTCAGTAGGAGCTTCGGCGCTTCGACCCACACGCGATTGACTGTCGGCAGGGATTGAAACTACAGATGCTTCCATCGGACGCCAAGACTTCACTCGATAGGTATCCTTACCTTCTCGCTCCATCTTGTTTACTGCGTATCCGACAGAAATATTCTGTCGAATGCCGTCCTTCACATCCTGGAATATTTCTTCAGCAAGTTCACTTCGACCAAAGCGAACAGAAGCGCGGACCTTGCGCTCTTCTGAATCAAGTTCCACGGATTCTATTACGCCAATCTGTTGAGCCATATCATGGTCCAACAGTAGAGGCGCTCGACCAGTGGCGATCCATGACATATCAACGGACTCAGCCTGGTGGTCTAAAACTTCTTTTCCATAGCCACGCTCAACCGGATTCTCTGTTGACATGACAATGCGAACCTTGCGCTCTTCTTCATTAATGATGTCGTCGCCAGATACCTCGATTGCTCGATGTACAATGTCCATCATTGAGGCTTCTCTTGACTCTTCAGTTGCCTCCTCAAGAGCTTCATCCTCAACTTGTGAGCCTTCTTCCTCTTCTGGAGCGTCAACGCTTTCAGCAACTTCAAGTACAGCTTCTTCAGCTTCATAATCTAAAGCCTCTATGCCGTCTTGTTCTATACTACGATCATCTAACTGGTTCACAATTTTTTTACTCCAACTAAATCCTGCATCACCGCCCCATAAGGCCCAAGCTATTCGCCCATTCGATGGATATCCATCTTCTCCTGGGCGGAATCCTTCGGCCTTCTTGTCAACTTCGTGACGGCTGAAGAATGAGTACATGCGCTTAATTGTATCATTACTCAGGTTTTTACCGTTAGTAATGTCCCTAGCGCGAGCTATGCCGACTTCTGTTCCGCCTCTGCCATGCTCTCTCCGCCAATCAAGGCCCTTCTGAGCCTCGCTGACCATGCCTTGGGTTGGCTTATGGCTCATTGCTCGTCTCCGAGTAAATCTTGCTGAACTGGAGCTTTTGGTGCGCCAAACGGCTCAAACGCCGTCTGGATGTCAAACTGCGCTGCTGTTTCCTTATCGCGCTGAATTTGCGCGAAGGTTTCCTCAACGTCCCTGCCATAATGATTTGCCACATCCTGCATCGAAAGAATACCGTTCTGGAGGCCGACAACAGCAGCATTGATCTCCTTGAGGGGATCAACCCACTGGAAGCCACGGCCACGCCACTGGACGGCTTCTGCAAACTTGTTGTACTTGTCTATGCCAATAGATAGACCATTCATCATTAAAGAGCCAGTCTCCATGCTCCATCTCAGCCAAAGCTTGAACACCTTGTCCACGAAGTGGTCAATCATAAACTGCTGGTCATTCTTGAATTGATCGCGCTCTAGTAATGCACCTTGCCGGATAGAGCTATAAGAGGTCCCTTCCAGATCATTTGAAAGTGCCTCATAGGATAGTCCGACCCCAGATGCTATGCCTCGCAGTACAGCCTTATTGAAGTCAGAGAACGCGCTAGTCGGATGCGTCGGGTCAATCATCTTTAGGTCATAGCCTTGAGGCAATGATTGAATCGTCCCTGCTTCATAATCTAGTTGAGGAATATCTCCGTCATATGAATCTGCTATCCCATCGCCGCCAGGTGACACTAAAACGCCAAACTTAGCGGCAGCGGCGCGAGCCGCCGTGATCTCTGCGTCACGATACCCATCAAGCATCTTTAGCGCGAATATTGCTGGAGCGAAGGCAGATTCCCCGCGAGTTTGACCGGGACGCTTCTTCTTGAATACGTGGATCATCTTCTCAGCAGGAATACGTGTATGCTTTTTCTCTGGGCGATTCTGCATGAAGTCGTAATCGCCAGGATGATAATTGAGAACCCAATAGGCTACTGGACGCTCAAACTCATCTAGCTCTACGCCCATACGGATGCGTCTTCCTCCAGGCATCAATTCATTCTTGTCAACATCAACTCGATCCGCCTCGATTGGGTGAAGAGCAATGCCGTCAGAATACGCTGAGTTGTTCACAATTTGACAAAAGAATTCTCCGTCGCGCTTGAGTACACGGACGGCCATACCGCAAAGATCACGGAAAGACATGCAGCCATCAGTTGTGGCGTATTTGCCCCACTGCTTCCACCTTCTTTCGATTAAATCATTAGCAGGGATGTCTAGGCGACCGTCAAGATTGGCCCCCTTAATCTGAAGATTGAAACCTCTGTCACCAACAACCCCAATCTCCATTAGATCAAGAGCGCGAGCAACATATTCGTTGTTTCTCTCTAAGTCACGCGCTCTATCGCGTAGCTTTGCGAGGCTTGGCTTAATAGTAGAATCTGCTGACGCAGATGATCCAAACATCCCGCCAAGAAGTCGGCCAACTTGAGCGCCCTGGTAGTAGCGTTTCTGCACCTTCTTCTCTTTGCGGCTAAAAAACGGAAGTTTCATAGGAATCTAGCCTTTATCGTAGATGAAGACGCTTTTCCGGCTTTGATAGCAGCCTTGTTGCGCTCCTGGTTGACCTTACCTTGCCAATAATTGATCTCTTTGCGTAACTCTTCTGGCTTTAGCTTAGTAAGCGACCTGCCAGAAATGGAATACGAATCAACATCTGTGCCAATTCTTCCTGCATAAACATCCAAACACTTTTGCAGGTTAATTTCGGCTTCGCTTCTAGGATCTGTCGAGTCAAGATCGCGGTTAGCGATGACTTTCCAAATGCCTGATGTGATAACTATGCGAGCAGAATCAGAGTCTCGCGTGATGTACGCTTGCCAATTATAAGTTCCCGCTGCGTAATTGGCTGATGTAGTAGATGATACCTGAACCAAGTGATCAGAACCCGCTGTAATCTCAATTTCTACGCCTCCATTGCCTTGCAATCGAGCGGAATATTTAAGAGTATAACTATCTGAGGGGTAATCTGATGTAAGGTCGTCGCGTTTCCATTGAATGAAATCGCCAGCGACTATTTCTTGAGGTTCGCCAACCGGCGCGTTAGTAGAATCGAACAGGTTCGCCACGTATCATCTCCATGCGTTGACGAAATTGCGCTTCGGGTTGTTCCGCATTAGTGGAGACTTCTTTTCAGGCTCTTTGCTTTCCACCTGCTTCCTCTCGGCCATACGATCCGCAACGCTATTTACGTTGACATTAAGGATAGCATATGCAGACAAAGCATACACCATACAATCTAGTGCTTCGTTTCGCTGCCTTATTTTAACAAATGTTCGCTTGGAATACCCTTTATTAAATCGAGTGACGACTTTCTCTGCTGTAAGTTGCCTAAAATACTCTTCTGGAAGGTGATTTGAGAAGTGAACGTACCCTGGACCAATCTCAGAAATCTTCAGTCTTGAGAAGAGCAAATCCTTTGCTGTATCAACGCCAATTGGGAACAACGGGCATTTACTGGCATTATTCTTGCTTGGTCGGCCAACAACAGGCTTGCTTCCGATCTCTCCGCCGATACCTTTTATCGCAAAAATACGATTCGCTGCATTTTGCTTGCAAAACTTGTATACCGTTTGGGTGTGGTGTCCGCCGGAGTCAACACATGCGGCCCTGACTCCCAAATCCCTGCCGTCATGTGTCTCAAATGTCGCTTTAAGCTGAGAAAGTAAGTTGTTCCATATATTTGGCGTTGATGGATCGCCATACAGAATACGATGATCAATAACCCAAGATTCATCATCTCGGCCCCATCCTATGAATGAAAGCTCTAATCGATCATCCTGAACGTCAACGCCAGCAGTAATAAAGACAACTTCTTCTGGTATTAAGCCATCGTAATCTTCGCCCCTATCAAATAAAGAATGTTCGTCAACAGTCTCGCCAGCGTCCTCCCATGTTTCGCCAAGGTAGGTATTCGTCCAGACTCGTAGCTGTTGAGGGTTCTTCCTTACGCTTAGGAAGTCTCGTACACCATCAGAAAGCGGTGTCCAAGGAGAGTAAAGACCGGAGATGCAGAACCCTGCGACTCCATTAAACTCCCTTTCTGCAACCCACTCGCCATGCGCTATCGAGTGAGCGCGATCACTGTCATTCCACATAGAACCGCAATGCTCACAAGCATAATACGCAGTATCAGGGTCACCATCATCCCAACGGACATTCTGCCAAGATAGTCGTTGACTCTCGCCGCAATGCTTGCAAGGTACATAATAATGGCGTTGATCACTTTTATTAAAAGCATCTTCGATCCTAGAATCATCTTTGTTAGTCGGAGTAGAAACCATAACAATTTTCCGGTTCCAGAAGGTAGCCGAACGCTTCCTAGCCAATTGAATTGGGTCACCTTCAGAACCGGCAGAAGTGGGATATCGATCAACTTCATCGCAAAGAACCAGTCTTATCGGCCTAGAGGCCAAGCCAGCAGGACTGTTAGCCCCAACAATTGTAATTGCGCCCCCAGGGAAGACTTTATGCAACGTAGTATTATTTGAGTCACGCGCTCTAGGGTCTTTGACTTTTCCTCTAATCGCTGGCGTAGCCTTAATAAGCCCTGATGCGAGTCGATCTTTCGAGAAAGCCTGAGCCATCTCAAGCGTTGGCTGTAATACCAGAACAGGACATGGATCGTGATCCATGTGATAACCAACAATATTAAGGATAGCTTCCGTCTTCCCAAGCTGCGCGCCAGCCATGACCACAACTTCCCTAATGCCAGGATCGGAGCAAGCATCCATGATGCCACGCTGATACTCAGCGCGAGAAGTGTACCAACGACCAGGCTCCGCACTACTTTGCGAGTCCAGCCGTCTTTCTCGGTCTGCCCACTCGCTTACGCTTAGGCGCGGGGGCGGCTTCAGCACTGACATCGCCTTCTTCAGGTGATCTCTCAGCTCGTTGCGTGTTTGCTGCGTCGATCTTAGGGTCATAGTTTGATAACTCTTCTAGCGCCTCTCTGATTAAATCTTCCAACACCTTTTGGCATCCGCCAGCAGAATCCTCTGAGGCTAATATAGGTGCAGCCTTTGAAGGAATGGATATTATTTTAGCTTTTAAGCTACTTAATGTATCTGACCATGCGGCAACCACATCTTCAGCAACAACTAGCTCGCCGCGAACCTTAGCTAGCTCTAGCTCTGTTATTTGCGCTTCTGCCGCAACCTTCCTGGCGCGGGCTTCTTCATAATCTAAATTAGCCATGCGGGAATAATGCACTGTAAATAAAAAAGACACAACTATAAACAATGCTAGGGGCGTCTAGCAAAGTGTGTGCCAACTTTTGTAAATTCTGTCGCTAGAAAAAGATGGTGGCACGAACAACCTCGCCTGGCAGATTTTTCAAAGGACCCAGAGCTGCGACTTGATCGCATTTGTG
>Ga0181606_10005851_pt1 | contig 10114 bp, 5 predicted proteins | sample 041ome_10_FD_132994 | JGI IMG/M metagenome (GOLD analysis project Ga0181606, IMG submission 132994) | Coastal salt marsh microbial communities from the Groves Creek Marsh, Skidaway Island, Georgia - 041412US metaG (megahit assembly) | ecosystem: Environmental > Aquatic > Marine > Intertidal zone...
TCAATGACGTCGTCTCCCGAAAGGCCAAACACAAAGTCATCACCGCCATTCGTCGTGATGTAGTCCGCTTCTAAGCCACCAATCAGATAATCATCACCACTACCGCCCGTCACAAGCTCGTAAGTTGCTACCTCGGAATAGTCGACAATCAAACCGTCTCTTACAAGCTCCACAGTTATAGTTTCTTGCGTGAGATCAAAACGAGCCCAACGCTCGGTCTCTCCACCATTAAAGCTGGTGCTCCATAAATCGTTGAACTCCAGCCATTCGATATTTTCGAATGTCGTTATTACGATATCTGGCTTATCTGTGAAGACTACATACCCAGAGCGATATCCTTCTTCACCTGCTAACCCAGGTGTGACTGTCGTTTCAAGGTACACCATAAAGTCACGACTTTCGTCAAAGCCATCTGTATCCGCCGCATCGGTTGGATCTACATAAACACGGTATGCATTATAACCTGTCTCAGTACTAGAAAATGCATCTTCGACAACAAACGCACCTGGATCAGGGGTCCCGCCAACTGTGTCGACATGAACAGTATCTTGGCCTTCTTCGCCGTCGATATGGGCAGAACTGTCTGTGTTATATATAATTTGCCAAGCGTCAGGCCATATGGAGTCATCACCATCGCCCGCATAAACAATATCACTACCCCCTCGCCAGACTGCAATAAAGTCATCTCCATCATTCCCATAAATAGTATCGTCCGTCCACCAATCATGCAAAACGTCGTCGCTCTCAGTGCCAACAACCTGATTTTCTTGTCCTTCGTAATAAACGCGATGTGTTATCTCTTGAGTATCCCAATCAACCTCAAATCGGATCATGCCACCCGTAGTACCGTCGCCTTCAAATCCAGCTTCGATCTGGCTAACACCATAAAGTAAATCCGTCGACACAAAGTCTTCCAGATCCGTCAACACAATAGCGTTTTCCGTCGCGCCACTCCCGAAGCCCATTGTGAAGGTGTTCCCAAATAACGTCCCAGTGATTTGTCGAGCAGCGTCATCCCAGTGTAAATTTAAACCAGTTGCGAAATCTTCGGAAAATTGCAGATTATAATTGTAATGTGCCTCGCCTGCTGTGTGTCCAGCTGCAAGTTGCTCAGCTGTTACAAAATATACCGTGTCATTTCCAGATCCGGGATCAACGTTTGTCCAACCATAATCCGGGTTCTCATCGTCACGCGCATAGATAGTATCATCACCCGCACCGCCATAAACGCGATCTTCTCCTGCACCAGCATAGATTATATCATCACCTGCTCCGCCATAAATCTCATCACGGCCACCATCCAAAATCAGTACATTATCTCCATCATCCCCACGAACAATGAAATCTATGTCACCATTGAGAGTGATATTTTCAATGCTTACCAACTGATCGTTTTTTGGATGCGAGTGATCTAAATGCACCCCGGAAAAACCCGTGGACAGGTCAATTTCGCCAACAAACCCATCAGGCAACTCCCAATTCTCGAGTTCGTAGAAAAGCGTATCGACTCCAGATCCCCCATCATAAAGTTGCGCACCAGATCCTGTTTGACGAATTATATCATCGCCATCACCGCCATATATTTTATCATTTCCAGCGCCCCCACTTAAATCATCGTTGCCGCCATACCCAAAAATGATGTCAGAGCCAGATCCGCCCGAAATTACGTCATCTGCAGACGTCCCTTCAAGAATGTTGGCAAATTGATCATAGACCATTCCGTCTCGTACAATCTCGGCTACAATGTCTTGAGAGGAAAGTTGAAAACGGACCCATCTGTCCGTGTCACCGCCATATAAACTCGTAGACCACAAATCGTTAAATTCCAAAACTTCAATGTTTTCAAAAGAAGTAATCGTAATTTCAGGGTGATCCGTAAAAACAACATATCCAGATCGACTACCATCGAGTTCATGCGAATTATAATTCACATCTGCATCCAAATAAACAGTGAAGTCTCGCGCATAATCGTATCCATCAGATGATGCAGCACCCGAGGGATCAACAAAAACACGAAAGATTTCATAATCTAGGTTTTCTGGATCAAATATTTGTTCAATTTTAAACGCACCTGCTTCTGGCGTGCCCCCAATCGTGTCGATTGATAGGCTATCAAAGCCAATTCCCCCATCTACGAAACTTATACTTTCGCGGTTGTGAATGATTTGCCAGGCGTCAGTATTTATCTGGTCATCCCCGGCGCCAGCGTAAACTTCATCGGTTCCCCCAGATTCTACAGATATACTGTCATTCCCAGAACTGCCGTAAAAAACATCATCTGTGTACCAATCTCGTATATCTCCACCAAGAGGGTCTTCTATCGTAATTATATTTTGACGCCCGTCATAAAATACAAAAGGCGAAATAATTTCATCTTCCCAGTTAATGTTGAAGAATATACGACCACCGCTGTCATTTCCATCACCTTGGAACTCGGCCTCAATCTGTCTAACACCGATGAGTTGATCAGTAGAAATGAAATCCTCTAAATCTGTAATGTAGATAGATCTATCACCGTCGTCTGCTCCGACTCCGCCGGTTATTCCAAAGTAAGCTTCAAATTCCTCACCGTTGATATATCCATTCAAATATCCAGCATTTTCGGCCGTACCGGCTACAGGGCTATTGAAGTCTGCCGTGAACGGTTGGCTGACATCATTATCGTATTGTGCTGTTCCTTTTTTACCAAACGGTTCATCACGCACTTCACTAAAACCTTCATTGGTAAAGTAAAGAATATCGTCTCCTGGGCCACCATTGATGTTGACCCAATCAAAACCTGCGCTTAGTTCATTTGTGTTTTGGGCGTAAACGACATCGTTTCCGGCTCCAGCTTCAATCCGGTCCTCCCCGCCCATACCATATATGACGTCCGCGCCCGCTGAGCCATAAATATCTTCATCTGATGTAGTGCCATAGATAGTCACACCATCCTGCGTGTTAGTAGCAATTTCCATCAGTGAAAGATCACCACTATTCTCAAATCTAACTACTTCGAAGTTAAGGAATTGGCCTAGCGTCTCATCTGTTCCCAAATCAATTAACCTAAAGTCAGTCAAAGAACCCTCGATGTGTTCGAAAGCAAAGTAATTAGAAAACTCTTCGAGCGTTGTACCAGTTGTCCCGTCTGGCAATTCGAGACTGTGAAGTTCCACTCTGTCATACCCAAGCCCGCCGTCTAACTCAAAGTAACCCAACTCCGGATTTTGTGCGGGAAAGCTATACAGCTTTATAATGTCGCGACCATCGCTACCATCGTATCGAAAGTCCATTTCATCGACAGCGACTACCCGGTTTATGCTTTGAAAGTCAGTCTCATATAAAAGCTCACCATTACTAGTGTATCCTTGAACAAAACCTTTCTGTGCTTCGTCAAAACCAACAAAAACCCAATCTGAAGTCACATCATCTATTTCAAGCGAGTCCCAGCCTAGACCGCCGTCCACAAATGCATCTCCCGCTTGAATACGCACATCGTCGTCGCCGGAACCTGCTAAAATAAAATCGTTTCCACCAAGGCCTGAAATAAAATCATTACCTCCGAACCCGTTAATAAAATCATCCCCAGACGTTCCATTGAGTGATGCATCGTTTTCTTCGCTACCAAGAATTTCATTACCGTATTGTAATGAAATTTGTGGGTAATTAGCGGAGCCGTACAAAAGGTCTCCAATAATCCATTGCCCATCAATTGCGGCAATTTCTTCACCCAAACCCGACATCGTGGTCATTCCAGTAAAATAATCGTAACGGAATTCCAGAGTGTTAATCAGGTCGTCAAAACTGTAAATTTGTTCGTCAATGTTAAAGGATATGGTGTCGCCATGCTCCCAGTTATGCACAGTAAGCTCGTTCTGAGTTTCAAAGAACCGCGCATCCAAATTAACATTTAGTCGATCATTACCACCTCCCAGATCAACGTCAGAAGTACCAGATTGAAAACTAAAATAGTTTTCTGCATCGTCTCCAACAAAAACAGTGTTTTGCCATGACTCAAAGTGAGAAACCGAACCTGTTATAGATGTTGTGTAGCCATCGAACGTGATCGTGTAGTCTCCATTATTTGGCGTAGTAACATCTTCATTTACAAATACTTGCGTGCTTTTGTCGTAGCCAAAATCTCCAAGATTGAACATCTCGAAACGAACATTAGTTTGCTCGCTATCAACAACGTAGACCTGGTCATTCCCGGGTGTTAAGCCAATGAGATCTATAGCGCGTCCCTCTGCGAATATGAAATCGTCATTGGAACTTCCAAAAAACTTTATGCGCCCGTCAAGTTCTTCAATGCTTTGGACTTCTAACACTTCTAATATGTCGTATCGCGCATCGTCGAAAATTATTTGATATTTGCTGACTTGGCTCTGGTCGTCGCCTACGTCGAAGATCGCATCTGTCAAGTTGAACACAACAGATTTCTCACCAGAGTACCCTGAAAAGTCTATATTCCAGCCCCAATCTGTCTTGAATACATAGTCATCGAGCATTTCGTAACCCTTCCATTGCGTCTGAGTAACCTATTTTTCGTAAAGACGAGTCTGATACCTAAGTATAGATTTTATACTACTTGGCTTCAATGTTTCAAAAATTAACTTTTTGTAACTATATCTCATTTTAAGACTTGTTTTTTCTACGAAGGGATAAACTCAATGTAACGTTTACTTGACGCCGTCGCCTTAGTTCATTAATTTAATTTTGATTTCTTTGGTCCGCACATATGCAGCCGTGGAAGCAATACTAAAGTCAAAAGAGGTAAAGAACGTGGCAAAGTTTAAAATAGACGACAAGGAATATGATACCGAGAACCTAACCTCTATGCAGAAACGAATTTTAGATTTGTACCAGAGGGCTCTAAAAGATGAAGCTGAGGCCATCGCGAACTTGGAACTAAGAAGAGCCGCTCGGTTAGAAGTTTCTCAAAAGCTGAAGCAAGAGATTATCGACAAAGCTTAAGATTTGACTGGAGAACCGGATGTACTTAAACCAAGAGGAGATAACGGTTCCTAGTCTTGCAAATTTCACGGGGCCAGAGGACTTTGATTTACTGGTCCCGTCGCTCAACTCTTTATTCGGTGAGGAGTTAATTCACGCGTTTCAACCTCTCGATTTGTTAAACGCAGAAAACTCTACTTTCGTTATGTCCGGTGCAACTTCCGCAGTAGGTTTTGCGTCTGGTGAAAATGTAACGGCATACACTGAAGGTTTGGCAAAGACGCTTATTACCAACTCAGAGAACCTCGAACTTTTCGCCGCAGATGGAAATACTTCGGTGATTTTAGACGCGGAGCTTACTGAAAGGGCTCAATTTTTAGTAGCGTCGAGCGAATTAAAGATTTTCGATCTCTCGTCAAACGACTACCAGCTTGATGCCTTTGAGTTAACACAGAATACAATTTTCTATTCAAACCCTAACATAAACTTTGAAATTCAAATTGAGGGTAATTTCGACTTAACTATCTATTCGTTGGGTGCAAATAGCCCTATACACATCAACAATTCTGAACTTGGGATCACTATCGCTCAGGCCGATGAGTTAATTCATCTAGGACAGCTCTCTGAAGTCAAGCAAGATTTAAAAAAAGAAACCTCACTATTAGAAAAACCGATCAGTCGCATAGACGAGGGACCAATTGAAGTTTTATCGGAGCCTGATTTTGATATCTCTGAACTATTAGAAATTTACTATGAAAACCTTAACCTTAGCCAAAAGATTACCGGTGTCGAAGAATTAGAATTAAGTACACAACTTAAAAATTTAGACGCGCTAAGCGATATGCTAGCTGAATTAGACTTCTCTTCGTTAATACAAACGTCCGAAAACGAAGAGATAGAAATAGTAACAGAGCTTGAAACTATGACGGCCGCTAACGATGTTCAGTTGGAGCAGGCGTTAACTCTAAATGATGTGACAGACTTTTTGTTTGAAGATCCATTGGAATTCTACCATGAAATTTAATTGGATCACTCTCATTTTCATTATTTCAGCGTCAGGATCAAACGCGTCCTGTCTGATGGATAGATCACCTCGGCTTAAAAGCTTTGTTGGACGTGTGGTCGAGTTGCCGCTTAACTCCGAGAGTTTCACAAAAAATATGGCCCAAACAAGAAATGAAATAAAACTTCTAGAATATAATAAAATCATTAATGACACGACACTAGACTTTGGCCGCTCACTATCCGAGCATGAGAATTCACTAACCTTATCGTCCGATTTTTCAATTTGGAAACAAAAAACTGCCATAAAGCCGATAGAAGCAGAAATAAATTTAAAGAGTGAGGATGAACGTGGTTTTAAGAACGATGCGTATTTTGAGTTAACCAGCGCAATTTTTTCAATTCTAATTTCAGACGAATATATCCGTGTTTTTGAGCTGAGAGAAAGAACCTACAAGGACTTACTAAAATATTATCAAGATCGAATTGATATGGGGTCAGATGAGTTCCAAAAGAAGCTAAAAGTTGAACAAGATCTCATAATTCTCGCCAATAAGATGATTAGTGCTCAAATAAAATCTGCTACACTGCTGTTTCAAAATAACTTAACAAGATCAGATCTAGCAACATTTCACTTTTTTTCTCCAGAATTTTCAGGAAAAAAGTATTCATGCAATGAGAAAATTCCTTCCATACATAAACTAGATCTGCAAATTGCTCTTTTAAACGCACAACTTAAAGATGCGTTGATGTCCTATGCCCCAGATTTAGTTGGATCCATCACTAAAACATGGGACGACAAAGGATATCAGGATTTATCTGCCGCGATAAAGTTGAATTTAACAATCTACAAAGGAAACAAAAGATCCAAGCAGATACAAAACATTAGATCGCAGATATTAAATTTAGAACTAGAACGGAATTTTCTTGAGAAGGAATTCAAATCTAGCTTGGATGAGCGCATCGAAATTGACAAAATTTTGTTGAAATCGAAAGAAGCTACAATCCAAAAAATCAAAGATAAAGAAGAAAGTTTGTCTAAACTTAAGCTAAAAAGCGAGCTGGGCGGTGCTGTGTTTGAAGAAAAGACTCAATTGCTACTCGAAATAAGTATGCTAAATGAGTCATTGATAGCTATAACAGCAGATTTTGTTTCGTCGTGGCTCAAATTGTTCCACTCTCGTGGTATGTTTAACAATGTTTCTGAATAAAACATGGCTGAGAGAAAGCCTCGAAAACAGTTCGAAAGATATTCGTGCAGCGTTGTTAGCAACCTTGATTGGATTTATATTACAGATATTTGTATCACTTTTTCCAATGGTGATTTATAATAAGGTCATACCGAATTCAGCTATTGAAAGCATGATAACAGTCGTTATTGGGGTCGTCACGGTCATTATCTTTGATTTGGCTTTTAAGCTAATAAAAACTAGGCTTGTAGATAGCGCGACATCTAATTTAGAACTAGAGCTTCAGAGAAAATTATATGAAAAAGTAATATCATGGGATCTCCAAGATATACCCAAATTAACAGGCTCATCAGCGGCATTATCTAGGGATTTAGATAATGTTGCGGAGCTTTTCACGTCTTCATCAATTACAGTCATTGTGGGAATTCCATTCGTTTTTGTTAATCTTACTGTTATGTTTTTAATTGGTGCTCAGTTAGCTTTTGTAGCATCAATAATATGTATCATCATAGCGACTATAAGCGTGACTTATTATTTTGTCGTGAAAAGAAGTTCAGAAAAGGCAAAGAGCACAAATATTGAGAAAACCAGCGTTTTTATCGAAACGTTGAACAATCTTGAAACTATCAAATCAGTTGGTGATTATGACTTTTTTAAATCTCGATGGGAAAATTCTATAGTTAACTACAACGAAGTTTCTTCTAAACTTAGAAACAATGTTTCCGATGCAAATTCCTTGCAAACGCTCTTTACCTCTTTAGGACAGATAGCGCTTCTTGCTTCGGGTGCGTATTTAGCGATTGATGGACAACTATCTACGGGTGCTCTATTCGCGATCGTTATTTTAAATGGTCGAACAGTCCAGCCACTAATGCAACTGTCTAATGTATTGACAAAATACAGTACCGCGGTCGCTAGCATGCGAAAACTTGATGAAGTTTTCCATTCTATATCGAGCGAAGAAAAGCGCCGACAAAATTTGCGTCTTGCTGAAATAAAAGGACCTATAGTTGTACGAAATTTGTCGTTTAAACCCAGGAGTTCTGAATATTCTATATTGAACGTTCCCTCTCTCGTAATACCCGATAAACAAAAGGTTGGCATTGTGGGAAGTGTCGGATCAGGCAAATCAACCTTTTTGAAGCTATTATCAGGTGTATATACGCCTTCAGAAGGCAATGTAACTTATGGACCTTACGACGTAAGCGCTTTACACCAAGGAGATTTTCGCGAAAATGTTGTATACCTCGGTCAAAATGTGGGAATTTTCTCTGGGACGATTAGAGAAAACTTATGCGTGGGGAGACCAGAAATTAGCGATGAAGAGCTTGGAAACGCAATAAAGTTAGCTGGCTTTGAACCAATTTTAAAAAAGTTTCCCAATGGACTATCATACAATGTTTCTGAGGGTGGGCGCGAGCTCTCTGGTGGTCAGCGTCAAATCCTAGCTTTAGCGAGGGCCTTCGTTTCGCAGCCAAATGTTATTATCTTGGACGAGCCTACTTCTGCAATGGACCCGAAACATGAAAACCTTTTTGTCCGCAACTTAGGAAAGTTCACAAAGGATAAAACTTTCATAGTTGTAACGCATCGGAAACCAATTCTTTCCATCGTGGATAGAATTTTGGTCATTGAAGAGGGAAAAATAATTTTAGATGGCAGTAGCGATGAAGTACTTAAGAAGTTTTCCTAGTCTGCGCAATGTATTTTGGACACTATTCCTTCTGGTAAGTTTAATATTGCTTTGGTCAATATATTTCGAATTAGATAAGGCTATAGTGGCCGAAGGCGAAGTAAGTCCAAAGGGTAGACCGATTAAAGTACAAAATGCTTTTGAGGGTACGATTTCAGAAACACTCACACAAGTCGGTGAGATTGTTGACAGCAATGACATATTGTTACGTCTTGATACGCGTCAGGAAAATCTCCAATTGAAAATGCTCGAAAATCGACTACAAGCAGTGCAGGCTCGAGCGATTAACCTTTTTGGCTTCCTCGGTGTGTCCAAAAAACATTTGGTCGATATTGATACAAATTCTAATTATTATAAGATTCAAAAGTCTATAGCGTCTACCGATTTGAAAGTCTTGAATGTTAAATTGAGAGCATTAGGCAAACAAATCGAAGCTAATAAATCGAAGATTGAATTATTATCAGCTAAGCTTCCGTTGCTTAACAAATCAGTGCAACTATCAGAGCGAAAACTTCTTCTCGTCAGTGAGATGCAGAAAAAAGGTTACGATGGTGACATCAATTTGCTAACTGCAGAAGCCAACTTTAATACAGAAATAGACAAAAAAATAACGCTAGAAAATGAAATCAAGTTAGCCGAAAATCAAATTGAACAACTGTTAACCGAAATGCAAATGCTCAAGGAGGAACATAGGTTAACCTACGCGACAGATGCATTTCAAGCAGAGCAAGAATTAATGGAAATTAGGTCAGAGATAGAAAAAATTAGGGTTTTTTTGTCAGAGAGTTCTATCAAGTCGCCAATCCGAGGTACTGTTTCAAGAGTTTTATATTCTAACGTTGGTCAAGTATTAGAACCAGGTACTACCTTAATTGAAGTCATTCCAATTGACATAGAAAATGTCTTTTATGTAAGAATTCCGATTGCTTCAATTTCAGACATCGTGATTGGCCAAAGGGCAAGCATAACCTTGGCCAATCTGAATCTCAGAAATAATTCTAAACTCGAAGGTACTCTCATTGAATTAGATGGCGATGTAACTGAGACAGATGATGGTAGGAAATATTACTCTGGACTAATTAGATTTGATGACCCAAACTCGCCATATCTTATACCCGGTGTAGCCGGCTCGGCGTCATTGCAACTTGGGAAGCGCTCTGTGTTTTATTATTTTTTTGATCCAATTATTGATGTCCTCAAAAATTCTTTGCGAGAATGAATCGTTCATGTATGGTCCCTAATAATAGGGGACAATTGTTTAATTCCAAAGTCACTCAAACCCATTGGTCATCTTCGA
>Ga0181606_10005857_pt1 | contig 10107 bp, 6 predicted proteins | sample 041ome_10_FD_132994 | JGI IMG/M metagenome (GOLD analysis project Ga0181606, IMG submission 132994) | Coastal salt marsh microbial communities from the Groves Creek Marsh, Skidaway Island, Georgia - 041412US metaG (megahit assembly) | ecosystem: Environmental > Aquatic > Marine > Intertidal zone...
TATGTTTCCGAACAACAAGTTAACTTCGTCGAACCGGGCGCCCGCGTAAACATCGCATTAGCCACGGGCGACACGGTCGATGGCGTTGTTCGCTATGTCGCCGAGAGCCCAGATAGCGGGACACGCGCCTTTGAGGTTGAGATCGAAATTGCCAATCCAGATGGACGTCTTCATGACGGCGTCAGCGCGCAGGCGCGGATTACCACCGGAGAAATTTCTGCTTCTTTGATCCCGCAAAGCACTTTCACCTTAAACGATGACGGCATTATTGGGGTGCGGGTCGTGCGCGACGCCGTCGTTCACTTCATTCCGATTGAGATTCTCACCGATAGCAGTGCCGGCGCGTGGGTCACGGGCCTTAATGATGGCGATGACCTAATTGTTGTCGGTCAAGATTTTGTGCGGTCGGGTGAGAAGGTCAATGCCATTCCAGAACCGGATGACGAGACCAAAAAACTTCTGAAGTTTAGTTCGGATGCGGATCAGCAATAATGTTTAGCTTCATCACAAATGCCATTGATCGGAGCCGCGCCGTTCTGGCCATCATGCTGGCCTTGGTGGTGGCCGGGCTGATGTCGTATATTTCGATCCCGCGCGAGGCCGATCCCGATATTCCTATTCCGTATATTTATGTCGGTGTGGCGCTGCCTGGCATTTCACCTACCGATGCTGAGCGGCTATTGGTTAAACCGTTGGAGCTTGAGTTACGGCGCCTCACGGGGGTTGAAGAGGTCATCTCGACAGCGAGCCAAAACCATGGCGCTGTGGTACTCAAATTCGATGTGAGCTTTGATAAGGATCAAGCCCTTATTGACGTGCGCGAAAAAGTAAACATGGCAAAGGCCGAGCTTCCTGAGGATGCTGAAGAGCCCGTCATTCGAGAATTCAACGCGTCACTGTTTCCGGTGATCATGGTGAATTTGTCTGGCGAAGCGCCCGAGCGTGAGCTTTATCAGCGCGCCCGCGCCCTTAAGGATGTTCTCGCCGCCCAACCCAATGTCTTAGAAGCTAACCTTGTTGGACACCGCGAGGAACTGCTCGAAATCATCATTGATCCCCGCAAATTAGAGAGCCACGGCATCACCACTGCGCAATTATATCGGGCAATCAGTCAAAACAATCAGCTAGTTCCCGCCGGTGCCATGCAAGGCAATCAGGGCAGCTTTTCTGTCAGCGTTCCGGGTCTCGTCGAGCGTCCAGAGGATGTTGCCAATATCACTCTTCGCACTAATGGCGACTCGGTTGTACAGCTCTCCGATGTTGCAGAAATTCGTCGCGGATTTAAAGATGCCACATCTTATGCCCGCTTTAACGGCAAACCCACGATCGGCATAGAGGTCACCAAGCGCATAGGCACCAATATTATTGAAACGACAGAAATGGTGCGGAATGTGACCAATGAGTTCACGGCCAATTGGCCCGACAGCATATCAGTTGATTTCTCAAGTGATTTTTCATCGATCATTTTCGAAATGATTGGTGGCCTAGAGGTTTCGATCACGAATGCGATTGCGCTTGTGATGATCCTCGTGATTGCAGCACTTGGATTGCGCTCGGCTTTACTGGTTGGGTTCGCGATACCCACATCCTTCTTGATCGGCTTCTTTATTATCAGCCTGATGGGATATACGCTGAACATGATGATCATGTTTGGCTTGATCCTGTCCGTCGGCATTTTGGTCGACGGCGCCATCGTGATTGTTGAATACGCCGATCGTAAAATGGCGGAAGGCTTGCATCGCCGAGAGGCTTATGCGATGGCCGCAGCTCGAATGTTTTGGCCCATCACCTCCTCTACAGCCACAACCCTCGCCGCCTTTGCGCCCATTCTATTTTGGCCAGGCGTGAGCGGAAAATTTATGTCCTATCTGCCGCTCACCGTTATTATCGTGCTCACTGGATCCTTGCTCACGGCGATGGTCTTTTTACCTGTGGTTGGCGGGCTATTCGGAAAATCTGAACAAGCTGGAGACGACGTCCTGTCTGGCCTCGCAGCCGATAGCGATCTCGATATCATGACAATGCCGGGGTTCACGGGCAAGTATGTCCGCTTTATCGACTGGTGTATCCGCCGACCTGTGCGCGTGATTTTAAGTGGGGTTGCCATTCTTTTCTCGATCGCCGTATTGCATTCTCAATTTGGCAAAGGGGTCGAGTTTTTTGTCGAAATCGAGCCCAATCAAGCCAATGTGTATATTCGCGCACGGGGTAACTTATCGCCAATTGAGGCTGGCGCCCTGACGCGCCGGGTCGAAGCAATCGTGCTGAGCACGCCAGGCGTGTCTGCAGCCTTTTCGCAATCCATTCCCACAATCGGATCGTCCGGTGGCGGAGGGGGCGACCGGAGCCCACCGCGCGACACCATCGGTAAAATCTTAATCGAATTTACGCATTACTCGACCCGCAAACCTGCCACGGAAATCATTCGCGAAATTGAAGCAAATAGCCGTGATATTCCGGGCATTCTTGTTGAAGTGCGCGAACGCGAAGATGGCCCCCCCACCGGTAAAGACCTAGAAATCCAAGTCGCAGGACACGAGTTTGACGCCATTGGCCGTGCGGCGGCTATGGTGCGCGGCTATATGGAGTCGCGGCGCGATCAGCTGCAAGACGTCGAGGACTCGCGAAATTTACCGGGTATCGAATGGAACCTCGTTGTCGACCGCGAGGCCGCCGGCCGCTTTGGTGTCGATATTTCGGCATTGGGTGGCATCGTCCAGCTGGTGACGCAGGGCGTTTTAATCGGCCATTTTCGCCCCGACGATGCTGAGGATGAAATCGATATTCGCGCGCGTTTCCCTGAAACATCGCGCTCTCTCGATGATCTCGATCAATTGCGGATTGGAACCGCCAATGGGCTAGTCCCCATTACCAACTTCGTGTCTCGCGAGGCCGACCAACGCATCGGCAAAATATCGCGAAAGGATGGCTTGCGGGTCATCGATATTAAATCGAACACCCAGCTCGACCCCGTGACGGGAGAGAAAATTCTCGCCAGCACAGCGGTTAACGACTTCCAAGAATGGTTGGACCAGCAGACATTGCCCGAGGGCACCCAAGTTAGTATTTTAGGGGCCAATAAAGAACAGAAAGATGCAGCGGCCTTTTTGGGCAAAGCCATGCTCGCCTCGCTGTTCTTAATGTTCATTATTTTGTTGCTTCAGTTTAACAGTGTCTACTTGACCATGCTCACCCTCTCGACGGTGATCATGTCCACCATTGGCGTTTTGCTGGGCATGGTTCTCACCGGTCAACGCTTTAGTGTGGTCATGACCGGCACGGGTATTGTGGCACTGGCAGGCATTGTCGTGAATAACTCGATCGTGCTCATCGACACTTATCAGCGTCTGATTTCTACAATGAGCCCGCATGCGGCGATCTTGCGTGCTGCGGGGCAACGTTTACGCCCTATTCTGTTAACCACCATCACCACCATGATCGGCCTCTTGCCCATGGCGCTGCACACGTCGATAAATGTGGTCACGCGCGAAATTCAATATGGTTCCCCGCAGGGATCTTGGTGGGTTCAGTTTGCGACCGCGATTATCTTTGGGCTGGGCTTTTCCACCCTGCTCACCTTGATCATGGTGCCTGTCCTCATTGCTGCACCGAGCCGATTTAGGGAGAGAGTGGCGAAAATCAAAACCGGAACAGGCACAGTGCTTTCCGCCGGGGAATAAATCGCCAATTCAGTGCCCCAACTCACTGCCTAACTTACCGCCCACCTTACTAAAGAGCGTTCGTCTCTTCCCGCTGGCGCATATGACGATGGACGCGATAGCTAATGGGTAAGCTCAGAATATAAATACTGGTCAGGACCGTTAGGCTTAGCCAGGGAAACGCAAACAGGCTAGCGGCCAATACTGCGAACCCCACCATAATGGGCAGAACCATTTCCCGCGGCACGCGCGTCGAAATTCCTTTGCCCGAAAAGGTTGGAAGGCGCGACACCATCAGGCCTGAGACAACCACCACAAAGCCAATAATCAAAAATGGCCCCGTGCGCAAATCCACAATACCAGAGAATTCCATCCAGACGGGCGCCAACACCATGATGCCCGCTGCGGGCGAAGGTACACCGGTAAAAAACTGCCGCGTCCACACAGGCCGATCCGGATCATCGATGGATGCATTAAAGCGCGCCAAACGAAGCGCGCAGCAGGCCGCAAAAATGACCATGGCCATCCAGCCCGGTCGGCCAAATGATTGCAAGCCCCAGCTATAGAGAATGAGGATTGGCGCCAGACCAAAATTCATAAAATCGGCGAGGCTATCAAGCTGCGCCCCCATGGGGCTTTCCGCGCGCAATAGCCGAGCCAGGCGCCCGTCGATCATGTCGAGAAAGCCAGAGCCGACAATACATAAAATCGCCAACTCAAACTTACCATCCAGTGCCAGCCGAACGCCCGTCAGACCCAGGCCCATTGCCAGTAAGGTCACCGCATTCGGCACTAATTTCCCAAGCGGAAACGTCGATCGTCGCCGCGGTCTATTTTCTTGATTGGCGTTGGGCGATGACTTGTTTGGCATCATATCAACCTAATGTGTCAGGCTTTCACCGTAGTCGCCCTCAGCATCCATATCGGCTAACACGGTTTCGCCCGCAATTGCTGTCTGCCCAACCGCAACCAAAGGCTTAATGCCAGCAGGAAGATAGACATCGAGACGGCTTCCAAATCGGATCAATCCAAACCGGTCGCCCGCTGCAAACTGGTCACCCTCATTGGTGTAATTTACGATGCGCCGCGCAACGAGACCCGCAATCTGAACCACCACCAAATCACTGCCATCGGCTGTTTCGATGCGCATCGTATGGCGTTCATTTGCTTCGCTCGCTTTATCGAGATCCGCACTCAAAAATTGCCCCGTGCGGTACAAAGACTTTTTGACAGTGCCCGCCACAGGCATACGGTTCACATGGCAGTTAAAGACGTTCATAAAAATAGATACACGCGTGCGCATATCATCGGTGCCACCCAATTCGGGCGGCAGCGGTGCCGTTGTAATCATATTGACCACACCATCCGCCGGACTAATGATTAGCCCATCGCGCTGGGGGGTTGTGCGCGCAGGGTCACGAAAAAAATAAGTGCACCACAAAGTGAGGATAACGCCGATCCACCCCAACCACGACGCGACCAAGAATAGGAGGAGTGTGAGAACGGCAAAAATAGCGATGAACCGATACCCTTCAGGATGAATGGGTACCAAAACGGATGTGATACTTTTCATAAATAAAATCTCTTTTCCGCGCGGCGTGTTATTTAATTAGGGGTTGCGCTGACATTGTCACGAACGAGCTTATATATTACCGCATCGCGGAGGGCTTCGAAAGAGGCAACAACAATATTTGCATTCACCCCAATGGTGCGCCAAGTTTCGCCGGCTGCATCTCCGCTCTCAACCGTCACGCGTGTAATCGCGCCTGTGCCAGTGTTCAGAATGCGCACCTTATAGTCGATTAAATTCATATCATCGAGATAGCCGGCATAACGGCGCAAATCCCCCCGAAAGGCTTGATCGAGTGCATTAATCGGGCCATTGCCCTGGCCGGTATTTTCAACCGTCTCCCCGTCAATAATGAGCTTAATGTGGGCCTCGGATAGCGCTCCCATTTTCTCATCATAAGTGACGTTGACCGAATACCCCAGCACTTGAAAATAATCCGGTAAACGCCCCAGCTCAGACAGGGCCAGAATTTCGAAGGAAGCCCCTACCCCATCAAAACTATATCCAGCGGCCTCCTTGCGCTTTACTTCCATCAAAATGCGATCGATCGCCGGATCATCGCGCTCAACAGGGATGCCGGCAGTGGCAAGGCGGTCTAGAATATTACTTTTTCCAGCCTGATCCGAAACCAAGATCACCCGACGATTTCCAACAGCCTCAGGAGGCACATGCTCATAGGTCGACGGATCCCGCATCACAGCCGAGACATGAATGCCCCCCTTATGCGCGAAAGCGGATGCCCCGACATAGGGCGCATGCCGGTTGGGCGTTTGATTTAAAATATCATCCAGCATACGTGACACACGCATGAGCCCCTCAAGCTTGTCCGGAGAAATTCCAACTTCAACCTGGGACGCGAGATGTGGTTTCAGCATTAGAGAGGGAATGAGCGAAATCATATTGGCATTGCCGCACCGCTCGCCAAGGCCGTTGAGCGTCCCTTGCAACTGGCAAACGCCTGCCTCAACAGCGGCAATAGAATTCGCCACGGCGTTGTCGGTGTCATTATGGGCGTGAATACCCAGCATCGCCCCATCGAAGCGGCGGCGCACTTCACAGATAATGTCATATACTTCAGACGGCAATGTGCCCCCATTGGTGTCGCATAAAACCGCCCATCGCGCCCCCGCGCTCAGCGCCGCGTCAATGCACGATAAGGCGTAATCCGGGTTCGCTTTGTAGCCATCAAAAAAATGCTCGCAGTCGATCATGGCTTCGCGCCCGCGGGCCAAAACAGCCTGAACGCTGTCACTGATCGCCTGTAAATTATCCTCTCGGGGAATACCCAGGGCCACGTCCACATGATAATCCCATGACTTAGCGACCAAGCACACAGCCGCTGCAGGCGCATCCAAAATTTCTTTAAATCCTGGATCATTATCGACACTGCGACCCGCCCGCTTCGTCATACCAAAGGCAGTGAGGGATGCATGCTCCAATGGGGGTGCTGTCTCAAAAAATTGGGAGTCGGTGGGATTCGCGCCAGGATAACCGCCCTCAATGTAATCCAGCCCTAATTGGTCTAGAACTTGAGAAATTCGGATTTTGTCAGCAACGCTAAAATCAACCCCTGCTGTTTGCTGACCATCACGCAAGGTCGTATCAAAAAGATATAGCCGACGGCGAGACATGACCAACACCTTCCCTTTTATCCGAAACTGACTTTAATCATAGAATGATTTCAGCGACTTGCCTATCGCTGATTAACGAGAACATTGAAAGAGCCCTTTTCTGGCAATGCCCTTTTGAGGCTCATTTTTTTGACGCATATTTTGACGCCCATTTTGAGTTCCAGCTGTTTCGCCGTCTGTCGCGGCTTAACCGACTTCCCCCGCCAGGCGCCGGTGCACGCGCTCGCGGCCAATAAGGGGCAGTAAAGCGCGCAATTCTGGCCCGTGCTCGAGGCCCGTTAAAGCCAAACGAAGCGGCATAAACAACGCCTTCCCTTTGCGACCGGTCTCATCCTTGATGGCTTGGGTCCAGACAGTCCACGTATCCAAATCCCATGGCGCCTGCGGCAAGGCTGAAATGGCAGCGCTAATTACTTCTTGATCCTCGGCCCGAATAACCGGCGTCACCTTTCCCTCAATGATCGCAAGCAATCCCGCTACATCATTCAGTGTTTCGAGATTTTCGCGGATCGCCAACCAGGCATTTTCAGCGACGGTCATATTGATCTGGGACAAACGCTCCGACGCAATAGCATAAGGCATTTCTTGAATAATTTTCTTGTTCAGGCGCTTCAGCTCCTCAACATCAAATCGCGCCGGCGCTCGGCCAAGCCGATTGAAATCAAAACTCTGGATCAGAGGCGATGGCGTGTCAAAAGCCTCGACGGGATCGGCCGATCCCAAACGGCCGATCAAGCTGATAATGCTCATGGCCTCAAGGCCCATGGCGCGCAAATCGCGCAACGACAAAACGCCATCCCGTTTCGACAAGCCTGTGCCATCCACCGATTGCAAGAGTGAGAAATGAGCAAAGTGAGGTAAGGGGGCCCCCATCGCCTCAAAAATTTCAATTTGGGTCGCCGTGTTGGTCACATGATCTTCACCCCGAACAATATGCGTGACGGCAAAGTCAATATCATCAATGACGCTCGGCAGTGTGTAGAGATAGCTTCCGTCCGCACGCCGCAACACGGGATCGGAAATGCTGTTGCAATCAATGGACTGCTCACCGCGCACCAAATCCAGCCATTGAACCGTCCGCGATGACAATTTAAGCCGCCAATGGGGTTGGCGCCCCTCGGCCTCTAATGCCGCACATTCTTCTGCCGTTAAGGCGAGAGCAGCCCGATCATAGACGGGCGGCTTGCCGCGTGCCAATTGACGCTTGCGTTTAAGCTCCAGCTCATCGGGCGTTTCGTAACAGGGGTAGATGCGGCCAGCCTGTTGCAGCTCCGCAAAAACCGCATCGTAACGGGCAAACCGCTCTGATTGGCGGGCTCTCACATCAACATCTAACCCCAACCAGGCGAGATCTTCCTCAATGGCATCGGCATAGGCATCGGTCGAGCGCTCTGCATCCGTATCATCTAAACGCAGCATAAACTCACCCTGATGGCGTCGCGCATAAAGCCAACAGAAAAGCGCCGCGCGCGCATTCCCTACGTGAAGATAGCCCGTCGGGCTGGGGGCAAAACGCGTACGCACCGTCATAGGTTCATCCTTTCAACCGGGCGTCTCGAAAACCGTTAGTGATCGGATATCGACGATCGCGACCGAAATTGCGCGGGCCGACTTTTGGCCCGGGTGCCGACTGCCGGCGCTTATATTCCGAGACATATAGAAGATGCTCAACCCGTTTGACAATATCTGCTGAATATCCGGCCGCCACAATTTCATCAAAACCGTGTTCATGATCAACCAAGGCACGCAAAATTCCGTCGAGAACGTCATATGGGGGCAGGCTATCCGCATCCTTTTGGTCGGGACGCAACTCAGCGCTCGGAGCCTTGGTGATGATCGCTTCCGGGATAACCAATCCGTGCGGGCCTTTGAGAGATGAAACGCGCTGTTCATTGCGCCAACGCGCCAAGGCAAACACATCCGTCTTATAGATGTCTTTAATCGGATTATATCCGCCATTCATATCCCCATAAAGGGTGGCATAGCCCACAGAAACTTCCGACTTATTCCCCGTGGTCACTACCATCGACCCCAGCTTGTTCGACACCGCCATCAACAATAAGCCGCGCAAACGCGACTGAATATTCTCCTCGGTCAAATCATGCGGGCGCCCCTCAAAAATTGGGGCCAATGTTTCATTGGCCGAATGCACCAAGGGGCCAATCGGCATGGTGTCGAGCCGCACCCCTAATAATTTTGCACAGGCCGCCGCATCATCCAGACTTTCTTGGCTGGTAAAGGCCGAGGGTAACATAATGCAATGCACGCGATCACTCCCAAGAGCGTCAACACTCATGGCTGCACATAGAGCGCTATCAATGCCTCCCGACAGACCGATCAACACGCTGGGAAATCTATTTTTCTCAACATAGTCGCGCAAACCCATGACGGCCGCCATATACATGTCGAAAAATGGGGAAACCTGTGGATCGACCTGACCATCGGCGAAATCCGTCGCCAAATTGATCATGCCATGATCTTCGACCCATGGCTTGGCGGACCACACCAATTGGCCATTTGCATTCATCACGAAACTTCGGCCATCAAAGACCAAGTCATCTTGTCCGCCCACTTGGTTGACGTACACTAAGGGGCGACGGTTCTCGAGGCATCGTTTTCGCGCAAAGGTCAAGCGCTGCTCATGTTTACCAAGTTGAAAAGGAGATCCATTGGGCGAGATGAACATCTCGGCCCCCTGCTCGGCGAGATGCCGACAGACATCGGCAAACCAAACATCTTCACAAATCGGAAAGCCAAACCGATGCCCTCGCAGCTCAACAGGCATAGGAAGAGGCCCCGCACGAAACAACCGCTTTTCGTCAAACACGGCGTAATTGGGCAAATGCACCTTATGGCGCACCTCGGCGCGACCCGCATCGGCAATGATTACACTATTATAGAGGTCCCCATTATCCACCCATGGCGCCCCGAAAACCAGTGCCGGTCCGCCATCCTTGGTCTCTGCGATCAGAGCCTCACTGACTTCGCGCGCACGCGCAATAAACGCGCGTTTCAACACGAGATCTTCAGGTGGATACCCCGTTACGAACAGCTCACTGGCAACCACGATGTCAGCCCCCAAGCGCGCCGCCTCCGCCCGCGCGTGACGCAGGGAATTGGCATTTTCAGCCACACTTCCGACAGTGGGATTGTTTTGAACAATCGACAGTTTCATGTGCTCATTCCTATCCGACCCTGTGTAGCGTGGCTTGAAGGTGGCGACAAGAAGCGATTGTGCCGCGGCGAA